>Ga0209816_1000044_pt1 | contig 94788 bp, 72 predicted proteins | sample CoawatmetaG01DNA_FD_187509 | JGI IMG/M metagenome (GOLD analysis project Ga0209816, IMG submission 187509) | Marine microbial communities from the West Antarctic Peninsula - Coastal water metaG017-DNA (SPAdes) (version 2) | ecosystem: Environmental > Aquatic > Marine > Coastal ...
CACCCGCCGATCATCCACGCGCGGCTTGCCATGGCTCTTGGGAAAGAAAGGCCGAAGCCGTTCCATCTGATCGTCCGTCAGCCAAAACAGGTCGCTCATTCCAGTCTCCTCTCGGAGCCTGAATCAGATCGCGCGCCTCATATCAATGGGTCCTGACCCTAGCAGAACATCAGTCGAAGCGCCCCTTCACGAACGCCCGCGAAGCCGCTCAGCCCCGCCGGAAACCCATCCGCGCCAGTACGCCGTCGCGCAGCAGGAAATGGTGGCGCAGCGCCGCCGCGACATGGATCGTAACCAGCACCAGCATCGCCCAGCCGAGAATTTCATGCGCTTCGTGGCCGAAACCGGCGGCCTTGCCGATCGGCAGGGGCGGCACGTCGAACAGGCCGAACCAGCTGACCGGGCGCGGCACGTCGCGGCCCGATCCCATCGCCCAGCCGGTCAGCGGCATGGCGATCATCAGGAAATAGAGCGTGGCGTGGAGCGCATGGGCGCTGCCACGGGCCCAGACCGGGATCTCGGCGGGCAAGGGTGGCGGGCGATGGCCCAGCCGCCATAGGATCCGCCCCGCGGTCAGCGCGAGCACGGTCAGGCCGATCGCCTTATGCAGTGGGATGGTGCCGGGCAGCAGGCTCTCATGGAGCAGCCCGATGGCCAGGTTCACCACCACCAGGGCCGCGATCGTCCAGTGAAAGACGATCGCGACCTGGCTGTAGCGCGGACCGGAGAATGCCTGCCCGCGCATCACATCAGCCCAGCGGCTGGAGCTGGGGCTGCGGCATCTTGCCCTGCTGTGCCTGGCGCGCGAAGATGTCGCGCATCAGCGAAAGCGAGAAGAGATGCGCATAGAGCAGCGGCAACATGCCCGACTGGCTCATCTTGCGCAGCTGGTCGCCGCGCATGTCGACCAGCTTTTCCTCGTTGATCATCTGGAAGCCGCGATAGACGAAGGGCTGCTCGGCGCCGTCCGGCTGGATCGAGACTTCGCCGTCCATCAGCAGGCCCATCTCGGCCAGCTCGGTCATGAAGTTCTGGGTGCGCGCGCCGGCCTGCTCGAACGATTCGTTGAACGACAGGATGTTCTTGGTCAGCTCGCTGGGCTGGTTGCCGTCGAACAGCGCCTCGCCCTCGTCGAACGCGCCGATGGTCGGCGAGGTCGGGTCGAAGCACAGCGACAGCTCTTCCGACTCCGGCCGCAGGCGGGCCAGCATGTACGGATAGCGGCGGATATAGGCGGGGACGTAGAAGTTCGTCTCGGTCAGACGGCCCTCGTCATCGACGAAGACGTTCACGCCCTCGTTCAGGCCCATCAGCGCCAGCGGGATCGGCTGGTCGCCGACCGAGAAGACGATCGGCATGAAACGCTGGACCAGCGGGAATTCGTCGACGGTGACGGGGATGGCGTGCTGGCCGACCAGAAAGGGTGCCGTCTCCTGCGGGCGAACCTTGAAATTCGCATGAGCCTCGCTCGAAAGCGGCTCCAGGCCATTGTAGAAAAGCGGAAGGGACGGCGCGCTGGCCATGATAATCTCCAAAAACTCTATCCACGCGAGCCCCCCGGCCGCGTGTCGTGGCCCCGTGTCTATGGGGCTCGCGCCTCATGCGCAAGCGACGAGCTTTCCCGGATTGAACAGACCGTGTGGATCCAGCGCCGTCTTGATGGCGCGGATCGCCGCGACCCGCTCGGGCGACAGGCGGGCGAGTTCGTCGCGCTTCATCTGGCCGATGCCATGTTCGGCCGAGATGGTGCCGCCCGCCGCCATCACCAGATCATGGACGAAACGGGTGATGGTCTCGGCCTGTTCGGCATAGAATCGGTCGCGGTCGGTGCCGGGGGCGGCACGGACGTGGAAATGGATATTGCCGTCGCCCAGATGCCCGAAGCCCGAGGCATGGGTGCCGGGAAAGCGCGCGTCGCAGGCCGCCGCCGCCTCGACCATGAAGCGCGGCATCCCCTCGACCGGCACCGCGATGTCGTGCTGCACCGCCGGGCCCAGCGCCCGCTCGGCATCGGACAGCGAGTGGCGGAGCAGCCAGAAGGCCTCCGCTTGCGAATCCGACGCCGCGATCACGGCGTCCGCGATCACGCCATCCTCCAGCGCGCGGGCGAGTTCGCGCTCCAGCGTCGCCGCCGGATCGACGCGACGGTCGCCCGTCACCGCCTCGATAAGGACGTGCCAGGGATGCGCGCCCTCCAGCGGCGCGCGCGCGCCAGGCAGATGGGCGACGGCGGCGGCCAGGCTTTCGGCGGGCAGGATCTCGAAACTCTCGATCATGTCGCTCGCCGCCTGCAACCGGCGCAGCAGCGCCAGCCCCGCCTCGGGATCGGACAGCCCGACCCAGGCGGTCGCATGAGCCGCGATCGCCGGGGCCAGGCGCAGCGCGGCGGCGGTGACGATCCCCAGCGTGCCCTCCGCGCCGATCAGCAGCTGCCCCAGGTCATAGCCGCGATTGTCCTTCTTCAACGCGGACAGCCCGTCATAGAGCGTCCCGTCGGGCAGCACCGCTTCCACCCCCAGCGTCAGCCCGCGCATCGTCCCGAAGCGCAGCACCTGCGTGCCCCCCGCATTGGTCGAGACGAGCCCGCCCACCGTCGCATTGCCCTTTGCCCCCAGGGTCAGCGGGAAGCGCGCGCCCTCTCCTTCCGCAGCGGCGTGCAGGTCGGCCAGTATCACCCCCGCCTCGGCCACCGCCATGTGCGCGCCCGGGTCGATCCGGCGGATGCGGTTCATTCGCCGGGTGGACAGGATCAGCGCCGAGCCATCGGCGGGCGGCGTCGCCCCGCCGACCATCGAGCTGTTGCCCCCCTGCGGCACCAGCTTCACCCGGTGCGCGGCCGCCGCGCGCAGCACCGCCTGCACCTGGGCGATATCGGCCGGGGCGAGGATCGCAGGCGCATGGCCCGAAAAGCGGCGGCGCCAGTCGATCTCCCACGGCGCGATCAGCGCGGGATCGGTGACGATGCCCTTCTCTCCCAAAATGGGACGAAGGGTCTGGAGCAGCGCGGTCTGGGCGGGGGTCATGGCGGTGTCGCGTAGGACAGGTTCATAAAGCGTTCAACGATGCCGCTTATGGTGCATTGCGACAGACATGCCGCGCCGCCACCGAAACCTTGCCGCCATCGCCCTGATGACGCTGACGACGCCCGCCCTTTTGGGGGCGACCGATCCGATTCCGACGATTCGCTATGCGCAGTTCACCTATCGCGAGCATATCGTGATCCGTGTGCCCCGCGCGGCACCGACGCCGACGGCACCGATTCGCTGGAAGGAGCGCAAGGGCCCCCGCTGCATCCCCGCCCAGCAGCTCGCGGGTGCGCTGCCGGCCGAGCAGGGCGCGGTCGATATCGTCCTGAACGGCGGCAAGCGGGTTCGCGCGCGGCTGTCACGCGACTGCCGACAGATCGATTATTATTCCAGCTTCTATATCCGCCCCGGCCCGGACGGGCAGATCTGCGCCGACCGCGACCCGATCCGCACGCGGGCGGGCCGGACCTGCGAGATCGAGCGGTTCAGGACATTGGTCCCGGTCCGCTGAACCTGTCCTCCCGCCTGTCGAAGGGGCACTGAAAGGGAGCGTCAGACGGGAACGCCCGACCGCCGCGCCCTTTGCGAAGTGTGGAAAACTTGACATTCATCGCCAAATCCGCAAGCGCCGTAAGCTGCTGGGCGAGTGCGGGGCGATTCCCATCCCGCGCCAAATTCCGGAAAACTGCATGAGCTTTGCCGATCTCGGCCTCTCCGACGAACTTCTGAAGGCGGTCACCGACGCCGGCTATACCGAGCCGACGCCGATTCAGGCCTCCGCCATCCCGTCCGTGCTGATGATGCGCGACATTATCGGCATCGCCCAGACGGGCACCGGCAAGACCGCCGCCTTCGTGCTGCCGATGATCGACATCCTGGCGCATGGCCGCAGCCGCGCGCGGATGCCGCGCAGCCTGATCCTGGAACCGACGCGCGAACTCGCCGCGCAGGTCGCCGAGAATTTCGAAAAATACGGCGCCGGTCAAAAGCTCTCGATGGCGCTGCTGATCGGCGGTGTGTCGATGGGCGACCAGATCAAGGCGCTGGAGAAGGGCGTCGACGTGCTGATCGCGACGCCGGGCCGGTTGATGGACCTGTTCCAGCGCGGCAACATCCTGCTGACCGGCTGTTCGCTGCTCGTCATCGACGAGGCGGACCGGATGCTCGACATGGGGTTCATCCCCGATATCGAGGAAATCTGCACCAAGCTGCCCGCGCAGCGCCAGACCCTGCTCTTCTCCGCGACCATGCCGCCGCCGATCAAGAAGCTGGCCGACAAGTTCCTGGAAAACCCCAAGACGATCGAGGTCGCCCGCCCCGCCTCGACCAACATCAACATCGCCCAGTTCGTCGTGCCGGTCGCGCCCCAGTCGTTCGAGAAGCGCAAGCGCCTGCGCCAGCTGCTGGGTCAGGAAGAGGTGCGCAACGCGATCATCTTCTGCAACCGCAAGACGACGGTGCGCGAGCTGAACAAGTCGCTGAAGCAGCACGGCTTCCGCTCGGGCGAGATCCACGGCGACATGGAACAGCCGCAGCGCCTGGCCGAGCTCGAGCTGTTCAAGCGCGGCGACATCAACATTCTGGTCGCCTCCGACGTCGCGGCACGCGGGCTGGACATCAAGGGCGTCAGCCACGTCTTCAACTTCGACGCGCCCTGGCACCCGGACGATTATGTCCACCGCATCGGCCGCACCGGCCGTGGTGGTGCGACGGGCATCGCCTATACCTTCGTCGCGCCCGATGATGCCGAGAATCTTGAGAATATCGAGAAGCTGACCGGCCAGAAGATCGACCGGCTCGAGCTGCCCGCTCCGACCGAGGAGGAGCGCCCCGCCCGCCGTTCGCGGCGCGATCGCGCTGCCCGCCCGGCGGAGGTCGAGGCGGAGGTCGAAACGACCGCACCCGAGGCCGAAACGATCGTGGAAGCCCCCCGTGCCCGCACCCCCCGTGCGCGTCGCGAGGAACCCCGGCGCGAACAGCCCCGCAACGAGACGCCGCGCGCGCCGCGTGGTGACGAACCGCGCCGGGATCAGGGCCGCGACCGTCGCCGCTCGAATGCCGACGAAGCGCCCGACGACGGTGGCTGGAACGGCCCGATCCCGGACTTCCTGAAAGTCTCGTTCGGGATCTGAGCCACCCCATGTCGCTCGACATCATCAGCTTCGTCGAACCGCAACCGGCGAGCCTGGCCAGCCCGTGCGTCCTGGTCTGCACGATGGACAAGGCGACCGGCTGGTGCCTGGGCTGCGCGCGGACGATCCGCGAAATCTCCAACTGGAGCGCCAAGCCCGCCGAGGAACGCCGCGCGATCCTGGCGGCGCTGCCCGCGCGCCAGGCCGAACTGGCGGCGCGCAAGGGATAAGTTCCCCGCTCCGTTCGGCCTGAGCGAAGTCGAAGGCCAAGGGGAAACTTTGCCTCCGGGCATTTTCGCCTGACCGCAAAGGAACGGCGCGGCCTTCGACTTCGCTCAGGCTGAACGGGCGCGGGGTTGTGGTCGGCAAGCGGAATCACCGCCCCACGAAGCGCCCCGGTCGTCGCTCGGTGACCGCCTTCACCCCTTCGGCGAAATCCTCGGTCCGCATCAGGATCGCCTGTTCGGCCAGTTCATGGTCGGTCGCCGCCTCGACCAGCACGCGCAGGTCGCCGCGCAGGGTGCGACGGGTAGAGGCCACCGCCAGCGGTGCCGCCGCCGCAATCTCCTGCGCCAGGGCCATCGCGGTCGTCTCCAGTGCATCCGCCGGGACCAGCTGATCGACCAGCCCCCAGCGCTCGGCCTCTTCGCCGCGGATGCGTCGTCCGGTCAGCAACATCATCGCCGCGCGCTGGCGACCGATCACCCGCTCCAGCACCGCCGAGATGCCGAAGCCCGGATGCAGCCCCAATTGCACGAAATTGGCGACGAACCGCGCCTCTGGCGTGGCGATGCGGAAGTCGGCGACCAGTGCCAGACCCAGGCCGGCCCCCACCGCCGCGCCCTGTATCGCCGCGACGACTGGCGTCCGCACGCCGAACAGCCGCGCCGCCGCCATATAAAAGGGGCTGCGCTCGCCCGGCGGCAGGGGATCGGCCACCGGATTGGCGTTGACCAGATCCGCCCCCGCGCAGAATACCCGTCCTTCGGACCGCAGCAGGATCGCGCGTACCGCAGGATCGGCGTCGGCCGAATCGAATGCATTCGCCAAGTCCGAAATGGTTCCCAGGCCTAGATGATTATTCGGCGGATTCCGTAGCGTCAGGATCGCCACCGGGCCGTCTTGTCGGATTTCCACAGTCATGCCGCTCTCTTAGCCTTGCCGGGAACAGCATGGCCAGCGCCATACCCGTTGCTCGAAAGACACAAGGGATGAGGAAGCGTCGATGCGCATGACGGAAGGCTTGAGTGGTTCGGACATGTCGCGCTAGGCGCTTTTCTCGTCATGGCGACCGGTCGATCACGGACTGGCGCCGGGCAACGGAGCGGAAGCTTTCCGATTCGGAGAGGATGCCGGGCGGCCCCGATGTGGGCCGCCCCTTCCCGGCCTTTCGCTGATAGACGCATTGCCTTCGCATAGGACGGGCCGCGACACCTGGCCGGAACGCGCAGCCATGGCGATGAAATATTCTTCACGCCAAGCGCCGCCGCCGACCCAAGCGACCGAAATAAAGGCATATTCCATGCCCTGCCGCGCGGATCGCCCCCTCGCCGCCCAAGCGGCTCTTCCCCGACACGGTCCGCTGTGCCTAGTCTGTCCGGAATGAAGGATCGGGCGAGCACGAATACGCCGCCGTCCGGTCCGGCGAGACAATATCAGGAGAGAGCATGTACGATCGCCGCCATGTCCTGCATCTGGGCGGATTCGGCCTGGCCGCATGGTTGACGGGCTGTGCGGGCCCCGGCGCCCATGTGGCGCCACCGCGCATCATCCAGGCCCAGCCCGACCTGATCCGCGACCTGCAGGAACGCAGCTTCCGCTATTTCTGGGAAACGACCGACGCCGATACCGGCCTTGCACCCGATCGCTGGCCGACGCCGTCCTTCTCCTCGATCGCGGCGGTGGGCTTTGCGCTGACCGCCTATCCGGTGGGCGTCGTCAATGGCTGGATCACGCGCGAAGAGGCGCGGGCGCGGACGCTGACCACGCTGAAATTCTTCGCCGATGCGCCGCAAGGGCCGGACGCGACCGGGTTCAGCGGCTATAAGGGGTTCTTCTACCATTTCCTGGGCGTCACCAAGGGCCTGCGCTTCGCCAAGTGCGAGCTGTCGACGATCGACACCGCACTGCTCCTGGGCGGGATGCTCTTCGCCCAGAGCTGGTTCGATGGCGATCATCCGGACGAGGTGCGCATCCGTGCTTTGGCGGACCAAATCTACGGCGCGGTCGACTGGACCTGGATCCGGCCGCGTATGCCCTTCGTCGCGATGGGCTGGCTGCCCGAGACCGGCTTCATCAACGCCGACTGGAACGCCTATAACGAATCGATGCTGCTCTATCTGCTGGCGCTGGGTTCCCCCACCCATCCGCTGCCCGACGGTACGTGGCAGGCCTGGACCCAGCGGTTCGAGCCAAGCTGGGGCAATCGCTGGGGCGAGCCCCATCTGCAATTCTCGCCGTTGTTCGGGCACCAGTACAGCCATGTCTGGGTCGATTTCAAAGGCATCCGCGACGGCTATATGGCCGCCAAGGGCATCGACTATTTCGAGAATAGCCGCCGCGCGACCCATGCCCAGCGCCTTTACGCCATCGACAATCCGGGGCGTTGGACGGGGTACGGCCCGGACGTCTGGGGCCTGACCGCCTGTGACGGGCCGGGTGATTTCACCCAGACCATCGACGGGGTGAAACGCGAATTCTTCAGCTATTCGGCGCGGGGGCCCGGGGAGCGCGACGACGGCACGCTCGCCCCAACTGCGGCGGCCTCCTCCATCGCGTTCGCACCCGACATCGCGATCCCGGCCGTCAAGGCGATGCACGATCGCTATGGTGCCGGCATCTACGGCAAATACGGCTTTCTCGACGCCTTCAACCCGACGCTGACCAAGCCCGCCGAGCCGCTGAAGCATGGCGAGATCGTCCCCGGCGTCGGCTGGGTGGACAAGGATTATCTGGGTATCGACCAGGGACCGATCGTCGCGATGATCGAGAATCACCGCACCGGGCTGATCTGGAATACGATGAAGCGGAACCCGCATCTGCGACGCGGATTGCTAAGGGCAGGATTCACCGGCGGCTGGCTGAACGGATAACAACCGCCCGCGAAGGAGACGGCGATGCCCGACACCATCCTGATTACCGGCGCCTCGGCCGGGCTGGGCGCCGATTTCGCGCGTGCACTGGCGAAGAAGCCGGTGACCCTGGTGCTGACCGCCCGGCGTACCGAGCGGCTGGCCGCGCTGGCCCGCGAACTAGGGCAGCGGCCGGGGGTGGAGGTGCACGTCGTCTCCGCCGATCTGGGCAGGGCGGAGGGCGTGAAGGCGCTGCTCGACGGGATCGCCGATCGCGGGCTGTCGATCGACACGCTTATCAACAATGCCGGCTATGGCACGCTGGGCGATTTCGCCGAGAGCGATCTGGCGACGCAGACCGGCATGATCGACCTGAACATCCGCGCGCTGGTGACGCTGACCCATGCCCTGTTGCCGCCGATGCTGGCGCGCGGGCGTGGGCATGTGCTGAACGTCGCGTCCACCGCCGCCTTTCAGCCGGGGCCCTATATGGCGGTCTATTATGCCAGCAAGGCGTTCGTGCTGCACTTTTCCGAGGCGCTGCACGAGGAGGTGCGCGCACGCGGCGTGACGGTCACGGCGCTGTGTCCTGGGCCGACGAAAACCGAGTTCGCCGATGTCGCGGGGATGGCCGAGACGCCGCTGTTTGAGCGTTTCGCCGGGACCTCCGAACAGGTGGTGCGCGACGGTTTGGCGGCGCTGGAGCGGGGCCAGGCGGTGATGGTGTCGGGGCTGCTCAACCGCCTGACTGCCGCCAGCACGCGGATCGCGCCGCGCGGGGTGCTGCGCCGCGCGGTGGCGAAGTTACAGAGCGGGCGGAAGACCTATTGAGCGCGGCGACTCGCCCGCACACTGTCAAAGGCATAGAGCCCGCACCCCATCCAGATCAGCACGAACGTCACGATGTGGAGGGGTTTCAGCGGCTCGCCGAACAGCAGCACGGCCTGGGCGAATTGCAGGGTCGGCGCGATATATTGCAGGAGCCCCAGCGTCGCGTACCGCATCCGCCGGGCGGCCGCCGCGAACATCAGCAGCGGCGCCGCCGTCACCGCGCCCGCCAGGATCAGCAGCATGTCGAGATGCCGGTCCACGCCGAACGCCGCCGTGCCGTTCGCCTGCGCCTGGAACAGCACCGCCAGCGCGGGCCCGGCGAGCAGCAGCGTCTCGACGGTCAGGCCGCCCAGCGCGTCGATCGCCGCGATCTTGCGGACAAAACCATAAAAGCCGAACGACAGCGCCAGCGCGAGCGAGATCCAGATGGCCCCGCCCCCGCTGATCGCCAATATCACCACGCCGATGGCGGCGATCCCCACCGCCACGGCCTGCCCGCGCCGGATCCGTTCGCCGAGCAGCGCGACGCCGAGCCCGACATTGACCAGCGGATTGATGAAATAGCCGAGGCTCGCCTCCAGCACATGGTCGTTCTGCACCGACCAGATATAGATCAGCCAGTTCAGCGCGATCAGCACGGCGCTGGTACACAGCAGCAGCAAGGTCCGCCCCCGCGCCGCCGCCCGGATCGCCCGGCCCCGCCGGGCGACCAGCACCACGACCGCGAGCAGCAACAGCGACCAGAGGATGCGATGCGCCAGCACCTGGAGCGCGGGCACGCCCTTCAACAGCTTGAGATACAGGGGCAACAGGCCCCAGCTGATATAGGCGCCGATGCCGAGCAACAGGCCGGAGCGTGCGGGTTGGGCGGTCGTCATGCCGCCCCTGTCGACGCTAGACGGGCGGATGGCAAGCCGGGGCTTACCCCGCGACCATGCCCCGCACCTCGACCGCGCCGCCCAGATTGACGACCCGGCCTGACACCATGCCGGTGATCCGCACCGACGCACCGCGCTCGACGACGACGTCGCCCCCCACCATGGCCTTTATGGTTGCGTGGACGCCGGGTGCGACGATCACGTCGCCGCCGATCATGCCGCGAAGCGTTCCGTCCGATATCATCTCGACCGACCCTGCCGTCATTCCGCGCATGGCATCCTCCTGTCCCGGGAGCAGGACGCGGGGGAAGGGATTTGGTTCATGGCCGGGTCCCGGCGTGGCCTTCGACTTCGCTCAGGCTGAACGGAGGTCGGGGATGAATACCAACAGCCGTTCACGCTGAGCGAAGTCGAAGCGCACGTCCCGACCTCACCATCAATCCGCGAACAGCATCACCGGCGTTTCCAGCAACCGCTTCAACGCCTGCACATAGCTCGCCGCGTCATAGCCATCGACGACCCGGTGGTCGCAGCTGATCGACAGGTTCATCAGCTTGGCCCGCGCGATGGTCTCGCCACCGCGCCCGTCCGAACGGAAGACCGGCCGCTCGACGATACGGTTGGGGCCGATGATCGCCACCTCCGGCCGATTGATGACCGGCGTCGTGGCGATCCCGCCCAGCGGCCCCAGCGAGGTGAGCGTGATCGTGCCGCCACCCATATCGCCGCTGGCGATGCTCCCGGCGCGCGCGGCCTCGGCGAGGCGGGCGATCTCGGTCGCCAGCTGCCAGACATTGCGGCTCTCGGCATGGCGGATGACGGGGACCATCAGCCCGGCCGGGGTCTGCGTCGCCATACCCATATGCACCGCGCCCGAACGGTGCACCACGCCCGCCTCGTCATCATAGCGCGCGTTGAGCATCGGGAAGTCGGGCAGTGTCTTGCAGATCGCGACGATCAGGAGGGGAAGCATCGTCAGCTTGGGCCGGTTACCGCGCCCGGCGTTCAACTGCGCGCGCGTCTCCTCCAGCGCGGTGACGTCGATTTCCTCGACATAGGTGAAATGCGGGATGGCGCGCTTGGAGGCGGCCATGTTCTCGGCGATGCGGCGGCGCATGCCGATGATGCGCACGGTTTCATCGGCACGGGGCGCACGAGCGGGGGTGTAGCCCTGGCCCGAACCATAACGCAGGAAGGCATCGAGGTCCGAATGACGCACACGGTCGCCTTCGGCAGGCTTCACGCTGCCAAGATCGACGCCCAGATCGTGCGCCCGCGCCCGAACGGCGGGTGAGGCCAGAACCTTTTTCTCCTGCTCCCTCTCCCCTCTGGGGAGAGGGTCGGGGTGAGGGGCGGCCACGGGCGATTCAGCGGGCGGGGTCGCTTGCGGCGGCCCCTCACCCCGGCCCTCTCCCCAGAGGGGAGAGGGAGTTTGCGCTTCTTCGACGCCGGGGTTTTCCGCCTCCAGCACCGCCTCTTCCGTCGCGGGCGACGCCTCCACCACGTCCGTCTCGATGACCATCAGCGCCGATCCGATCGGCACCTGATCGCCGACCTCGCCCGCCAGTTCGACGACCGTACCCGACACGGGCGATTCCATCTCGACCGTGGCCTTGTCGGTCATCATGTCAGCGACCGACTGGTCCTCCTCGACCCGGTCGCCCAGCTTCACATGCCAAGCGACGATCTCGGCCTCGGAGATGCCTTCGCCGATGTCGGGCAGGCGGAAGGTGAAACGGGCCATGTCAGGCGTCCTTCAGCAAAGTCTTGAGCGCCTGGCCGATGCGGACCGGGCCGGGGAAATAGGCCCATTCCAGGCTGTGCGGATAGGGCGTGTCGAAGCCGGTCACACGCGCGATCGGCGCTTCGAGGTGATAGAAGCAGCGTTCCTGGACCAGCGCAGACAGCTCCGCACCGTAGCCGCCGGTCCGCGTCGCCTCATGCACGATCATGCAGCGGCCGGTCTTCTTCACCGACTCCTCGATCGCCGCGATGTCGAGCGGCACCAGCGTGCGCAGGTCGAGAATCTCGGCATCCACCCCCATCTCGGCGACGACGGCGGCGCAGACATGGACCATCGTGCCGTAACACAGGATGGTCACCGCCTCGCCCGCGCGCACGGTCGCCGCCTTACCGAGCGGAATCTTGTAATAGCCGGTCGGGACTTCGCCGCCGGGATGCTTGGACCAATTCTCCGCCGGCCGATCCCAATGGCCGTTGAACGGGCCGTTATAGATACGCTTGGGCTCGAAGAAGAGGACGGGGTCATTGTCCTCGATCGCGGCAATCAGCAGGCCCTTGGCGTCATAAGGCGTCGCCGGGATCACCGTCTTAATGCCGGAGACATGGGTAAAGATGCCCTCGGGCGACTGGCTATGCGTCTGCCCGCCGAAGATGCCGCCGCCGAATGGCGATCGCACGGTGATGGGTGCTGTAAACTCGCCCGCCGAGCGATAGCGCAGACGCGCCGCCTCCGACACGAGCTGGTCGAGCGCGGGGTAGATATAGTCGGCGAACTGAATCTCCGGCACCGGGCGCAGGCCGTATGCCCCCATGCCGACCGCGACGCCGATGATGCCGCATTCGGTGATCGGCGTGTCGAACACGCGGGTCTTGCCATATTTCTTCTGGAGGCCCGCGGTCGCGCGGAAGACGCCGCCGAAATAGCCGACATCCTCGCCCATCACGACCACGTCCGGGTCGCGCGCCATGACCACGTCCATGGCGGAGTTGATCGCCTGGATCATGTTCATGCGGGTGGTTTCGCCCGTTTCGGGGGCGGTTTCGGTGACTTCGTTCACAGGACAGAACCCTTACCAGCCCCGTTCTCCGGCGAAGGCCGGGGTCCAGTTGCGGTGTCATCGCGGCGGCGCGGGGCGGTTCGCCTCCCACGCGGCGTCATGGCGCGCCACAGGCTGCGTGGAGACTGGGCCCCGGCCTTCGCCGGGGAACAGGTGGCGGCCGTCACTTGCGTGCCCATGGCCGTCCGCTCGCCTGTTCCTCGTCGAGCATCTGCTGGCGCTGCTCGCGTAAGTGCCAGGGCATGTCCTCGAACACGCCGTCGAACAGGCTGTCGAGCGGCTGGTGAAGACCGTGGCCGAGAATCCCGTTAGCCTCGGCCGCCTTTTGCGCGGTGCGGACTTCCTCGGCGACCTCGCGGTCCTGGGCGGCGTGGCGTTCCTCGTCCCACTCGCCCAGCGCGATCAGGTGATCCTTCAACCGCCGGATCGGATCGCCTAGCGGCCAAGCGGTCGGCTCGCCCGCCGAGCGGTACTGAGTCGGGTCGTCCGAGGTCGAATGCCCCTCGGTGCGATAGGTGAAATGCTCGATCAGCGTCGCGCCCTGGTTGGTCCGCGCGCGCTCGGCCGCCCATTGCGTGGCGGCATAGACCGCCAGCGCGTCATTACCGTCGACCCTGAGGCCTGCAATGCCATAGCCGATCGCCCGCGCGGCAAAGGTCGTCGCCTCAGCCCCCGCAAAGCCGGAGAAGCTGGAGATCGCCCACTGGTTGTTGACGACGTTCATGACGACCGGCGCGCGATAGACGGCGGCGAAGGTGCAGGCCGAGTGGAAATCGCCCTCCGCCGTCGAGCCCTCGCCGCACCACACGGCGGCGATCCGGGTGTCGCCCTTGGCGGCCGAGGCCATCGCCCAGCCCACGGCTTGCGGATATTGCGTCGTCAGATTGCCCGAGATCGAGAAAAAGCCCGCTTCCTTGGCCGAATACATGATGGGAAGCTGCTTGCCGCCCAGCCGGTCCGCGCTGTTGGAATAGATCTGGTTCATCATGTCGACCAGCGGCCAGTCGCGCGCGATCAACAGCCCCTGCTGGCGATAGGAGGGGAAGCACATATCCTCATAGTCCAGCGCATGGGCAGCGGCGACGGCGACCGCCTCCTCGCCCAGCGCCTTCATGTAGAAGCTGGTCTTGCCCTGGCGCTGCGCCCGGAACATGCGCTCGTCGAAGGCGCGGAGCAGGACCATGTGGCGCAGCATCCGGCGCAGGCCATCGGGCGAAAGCTTGGGGTCCCAGGGACCGACCGCACGCCCCTCGTCATCCAGCACGCGGATCAGCGTGTAGCTGAGTTCGTGGAAGCTGTCGGCGGGCGCGGCGGTGTCCGGGCGGCGCTGCGCGCCGGCGGGGGGAACCTCGACACCGGCGAAGTCGACCGCATCGCCCGGCCGGAATTTCGGCTCGGGCACGTGCAGCTGCAACGGGGCCAGGTTGGCGCGCGAAATGCCTTCTGGCGGCACGGCCATGCTCTCTCCTCAACGCTTCGCCCGATTCCGCTCGGGTCGTTGCTATCTTTCAACCCGATGGAATTTTATTTCAAGCGCCTTTTGGGGGCGTTGGTCGGATGGACACGTCGAGTGGCGGTATTTTGCCCTTCCTCCCCTGCAAGGGGAGGTGGCAGGCCGAAGGCCTGACGGAGGGGTGTCACCCTCTCGAGAGCGGGACACCCCTCCACCATGCTGCGCATGCTCCCCCTCCCCTTGCAGGGGAGGAATTTTGGGATCACTCTCCCGCGATAACCGCCTCGAACGGCACCACCGGATGCGGCGCCTCGTCATAGAAATTGATGACCGGCGCATCGGCCCAGGCATAGCGCACCCGCACATCGCCGGGCCTCGCGTCCGCCAGCCGCACTTCCGACCCGTTCACCGTCGCATTCGCATAGCGGCAGGCCGACGCATCGCACAGCTCGAACCCGATCGGCGCGGCCGCGCTCCACGCATGGAGCCCCCCCTGCACGCCGTTGAAGCGCAGCACCACCTCGCCCCCCGCCCGCGTGGCCGAGGCGATCATCGGCCCGGACGCATTGGCGCGGTCGCCCACCTCCAGATGCGCCTGCGCAAAGACCAGACGCTTGGCCAGTTCGTTCTTGTCGGCCGGATGGATGTCGTTGCGCACGCCGATGTCGACCGCCGTCGCCAGCGCGCTATAGGAATCGCGCAGGACCACCAGACGCTGCGTTTCGCGAAGCGCCGCCCAGCCACTGTCGGCGACCTTGACCGGCGGCGCGCCGAAATTGGAGAGCTGCACGATCAGGAAGGGCAGGTTCGGGTCGCCGAACTGCCGCCGCCAGCCCGCCATCAACGCGGCAAGACGGTCGCCATAGCTGGCCAGCCCGACATCGGATTCGCCCTGATACCAGGCGACGCCCTTCAGCCCGATCGGCCCCAGCGGCGCGATCATGCCGTTATAGAGCGTGCCCAGACCCGCATGGCTTTCCCACGGGCTGCGCGGATAGCTCTGGTCGTCGCGCTTGTAGACGGAATAGCGCCAGCCGGTGCCGAGCGGGATGGGCTGGCCGCCCGCGGGGGTGAACCGGATATGGTCGGCCGGGCCGAACATGCCGCCCGGCCCATAGGTGTCGCCGAGCGCCACGACGATCTCGTTCCGCCCCTTTCTCAGCGCCGAGCGCGGCACGGTGTAGCGCCGCCAGTCGCCCCAGCCGAAAGTCGCGCCGACGGGCACGCCGTTGACCCAGACGGTGTCCAGCTCGTCGATCCCCGCCAGTTCGATCAGCCCGTCGCCGCTCGGTGCGGTCGGCAGGTCGAAGCTCTGCCGGAACCATACGAGGCCGTTATAGTCGGCCAGCGCGGGCACGCCCCATTCCTCCCAGGGGCCGAACTTGGGCACCGGGGTCCAGCTCAGCCGGTCGGGCGCGTTCCATGGTTCCGCCCCGCGCTTCGTTCCGCTCGCCTTGCGCCACCAGTCGCCCCAGCGATCGCCGAACGCGCGCAGGCCCGCGGCATGATCGCGGGCATAAAGCGCCAGCAGGTCGGCATCCGCGGCCAGGCCGGGCAGCTTGCGCGCATCGGTGGCGTCGATCCAGGGCAGGATCTTGGTCCCGCCCCAGCTCGAGTCGATCGCGCCCATCGGCACGTTCGATTTGGCCGCCATATCCTTGACCATCAGATAGCAGGCGGCGGAGAAATCGGCGACGCTGACGGGCGAAGCGGCGGCCCAGACCGGACGCGTCTCCAGCGGCTCGTCGGCGGACAGGCCGACATGATGTGCCACGTCGAGCAGGCGGATACGGTCATCGGCCGCACCCTTGACCAGCCCCTCGCCGTTCAGCGCCTGCTTGGTCGGATATTCCATGTTGGACTGGCCGGAACACAGCCAGACATCGCCGACCAGCAGATCCTCCATCGTGTCGGCCGTGCCGTCCCGGCCGGTCGCGGTCAGGGTCAGCGGGGTGGCGGTCGCCGCCATGGCGGGCAGGGTCGCGCGCCAGCGGCCCTTGCCGTCGGCCGTCGCGGTGGCGCTACCGCTGCCCAATGTCACGGTGATCGCTTCGCCCGCATCGGCCGAACCCTCGACGATGATCGGGCGATCGCGCTGGAGGACGGCATGGGCGCTGATCGGGGTCAGGATGCGCGGTCGTGCCTCCGCCATGGCCGGCCATGCCGCCGCCGTGCCTAGCAGCAGCGCCAATCCCAGGCGCCGCCCGGCGCCGGACCGTGAATGCCCCATCCGCATCTCATCCCTCTCCTATGCCCGGCAGACGCATGATTTCTGCGCCGCCGTGGCTCATGCCGCGATCATAGGAGGGAGCAAATGATAACGCTATCGGGAAACAACCCCAGCCTTCCTCCCCTGCAAGGGGAGGTGGCAGGCCGTCAGGCCTGACGGAGGGGTGTGCTGCTATCGAGAGCGAGTGGCAGGTCGGATTGCCCCCGGCAATCCTCGAACCCGCGGGGCGGGTTCGACCTGCCACTCCCCTCCGACGCGCTGCGCGCGCCACCTCCCCTTACAGGGGAGGAATAAGATTCACTTGGCGGCGCGTCCGTCGTCAAAGGACAGCACCGCCTCGACCGGGAAATGATCCGACGGATAGACCTTCCCCCGCTGGTACGTATCGGTGGCGACCGCCTCGGCGCGGAAACCGCGCAGGAAGAGATAGTCGATCCGACGGTCGGGGGTGCCGGTAAAGTCGTGGAAGGTCATCTCCGGCCCCTCGCGCCGCGTCGCGCTGTCGCGGGCATCGGTCAGCGCGGCCGCGAAGCGGCGATAGGCGGCGGTATCCGGCCGCGCATTCATGTCGCCCGCCAGCACGATCGGAAGCCCCTTCGCCAGGGCGGACAGCCGCGACAGGATCAGCTGCGCCGCCTTCTCCCGCGCCGCGGCATCCTCGTCACGGTGCGCCAGATGGGTATCGACGAACAGGAAGCGGCGCGGACGGTCCCCCTTCGTCTCGAACACCGCCCAGTTCACCATGCGCGGCAGGTCGGTGCCCCAGCTCTGGCTGCCCACGACATCCGGCGTATCCGACAGCCAGAAGTCGCCATGGTCGATCAGGGTCAGCCGGTCGGTGCGGTAGAGGATACCCATATGCTCGTCGCCATGACCGCCGCGCCGATCGCGGCCGAACCAGCGATAGCCGGGCAGCGCGGCGACGAGATCGTCGCCCTGCCGCTGCAGCAGTTCCTGCGTGCCGATCACATCCGGGGCGGCGCGGCGGATCAGTTCGGCCATCACCGGCCGCCGCACCGACCAGCGCTCCGCCCCGTCATCCGAGGCATAGCGGACATTGAAGGTCATGACCTTCAGCGCCTGGGCCGTCGCCGCCAGTGGCATGGTCGCCGCCGCCATTGCCGCCATGATCCGCAGAGCCTGCCAGAATCCGGTCATTCCATCACCCATTACTACCAAAGCTGCCCGGAACCTGCCCGAGTCACGCCCCCGTCTGGCAGAAACGCATGGCAAAGGCGTGACAGGCCCCGCCGCTTATCCGCTCAATATATGATTGCGAGTTATTAGCATTATCGATATTGGCGCCCGCGAAATCGATTGAAGCGGGGCAGGGATGAAGTCGAAGGTGATACTGCGTACCGTGATGCTGGCGGGAGCGATGATGGCGCACGGGGCCCATGCCCAGACCGCGCCCGCCCCAAAGGCCGAGGATAAGGCCCAGGATGCCGGCCCGGCCGATGTCGTCGTCACCGGCCTGCGCGACGCCAATGCCAGCATCACCGGCACCGACACGCCCCCCAACCGCTATCCGCAGAGCCTGCGCATCATCGACCAGCGAATGATCGACCGGCGGGGCGCGACGCGACTGGACGATATGATCGCGCTGGCGGGGGGCGTGTCGCGGCAGAACGACTTTGGCGGCCTGTGGGACAAATATGCGATCCGCGGTTTCGCGGGCAACGAGAATAGCGGCCCCGACATCCTCATCAATCGGTTCAGCAGCAATCTGGGCTTCAACGCGCCGGTCGATGTCGCCACGGTCGAACGCTTCGAATTCCTGAAGGGCGCCGCCGCCGCGCTGTCGGGGCTGGGTGAACCCGGCGGGTCGCTCAACATCGTCACCAAGGAACCCACCGCCACGCCCCAAGGCGAAGCGACGCTCAGCTATGGCAGCTGGAACCGGGTGCGCGCCACCGGCGATGTCAGCGGCCCGGTATCGCGCACCCTATCGGCCCGGCTGATCGGCGTGATGGAGGAAGGCGACAGCTTTCGCCGCTATGTCCACACCGACCGTCTGCTGATCGCGCCGTCACTGTCCTTCACCCCGAGCCAGGACCTGCGGTTCCTCTACCAGGCCGAGTTCATGCGCAACCGCGCGCCGATGGATCGCGGCGTGGCGGCGATCCGGGGCGAGCCCCGCGCGATGGACCGCGACACCTTTCTGGGCGAGCCCGCCGATGGCCGGATCACCCAGCGGATGCTGTGGCAGCAGGGCAGCGTCTTCGCCGCGTTGACCGACCGGATCGCGCTGGAGGCCGGGCTGTCGAGCCGCGACGGCTTTCTCACCGGCTATGCCACCCAGCCCGACTTCGGCGCGCGCGGGGTGCAGGCCGATGGCCGGACGATCGGCCGGGCGCGGCGCTTCCACGATTTCCGCTGGCAGGACCTGACCGCACGGGCGGAACTGACCGGCAAGTTCGACTGGCTGGGCCTGTCGCACGACATTCGCATCGGCGTCGACCGGGTGCGGCATGGCCTGGACTTCCGCATGGACCAGGCGCGCGGACGACCGGGCGCGCCGATCCTGACCATCGACGCCTTCGACCCCGTCTATGGCCAGCCCCTGCCGGTGCCGCCGCGCTTTACGCATCGTTATTCCTCCTATCGCAGCGAGAGCGTCTATGCGCAGGACCTGATCCGCATCGGCGATGTCACCGCGCTGATCGGCGCGCGCTGGAACAGTTTCCGCGAGACGATGACCAACTATCTGCGCGGCGACCTGCGGCTGGATACGGTCGATCGCGGTGTCACGCCGCGTGCGGCGCTGACCTGGGCGGCCAGCCCGCAATTCTCGCTGTTCACCAGCTGGGGCCAGTCGCTGCGGCTCAACCCGTCGGACGGGGTCAGCAGCTTCGACGCCGAGCGCAGCGAGTCGACCGAGGTGGGCGCCAAATATACGCTCTTCGGCGGCGCGCTGACCGGCCAGACCGCGTTCTTCACCATGACCAAGCGCAACGTGCTGAACCCCAACGCCGTCGACGTCTTCGTCAAGACCCAGATCGGTCGCCAGCGTTCGCGCGGGGTGGAGACGGTGGCCGACTGGCATCTGGCCGGCGGACTGACCGGCACCGCGACCTACACCTATACCGATGCGACGGTGCGCAACGACAAGAACACCGCGCTGATCGGCACGATGCTGTCCAATGTCCCCAAGCACCTCGCCGCGCTCGACCTGCATCAGCGGCTGGGGATGGTGACGCTGGGCGCCGGCGTGACGCATGTCGGTGCGCGCAACGGCGATCCGTTCGCCAGCGGCTATCGCCTGCCCGCCTATACCACCGTGCGGCTGGATGCGAGCTGGGCGGTCAACCCGCGCTTCGACGTGCGCGTCGACATCGAGAACCTGTTCGACACCTATTATATCGCCAGCAGCTATGCCGATGTGTGGACGATGCCGGGCGCGCCGCGCAATGTGCGGGTAACGCTCCGGGGGCGGTTCTGACCTGATCCTATTCCTCCCTTGTAAGGGGAGGTGGCAGGGCGTAGCCCTGACGGAGGGGTGTCAACATTAGCGAATTTTGGACGTCTTCACCGCCGGTTATACCCCTCCACCAGCTTCGCTGGTCCCCCTCCCCTTGCAGGGGAGGAAAGTTAGCCGAGCAGCCTTTGTAAGGGCTCGGTCAGGACCTCTTCCACCATATCACCCTGCCGGACCAAAATACGCGCCGCCACCTCCATCGGCGCCAGCGCCGACAGGTCGGGAAACAGCACCGCCACCGCCGTCGCCAGCGCATCGGCCAGCATCGCGGTCTGCGCGATGACGTGCACGCTCACCACGCCGTTGATGGGTGGATGGCCGGTGCGCGGGTCGAGGCCGTGCTCGCCTTTGCGATAGGTGCCGCTGCCCGCGACCGCCATCTGGTGCAGCGCCACGCGCATCGGCGATACCTGCGCGCCCGGCGGGGTTTCGAGATCGACCCACCAGGGTTCGCCATCGGGCCGCGTGCCACGCCCGACCAGTTCGCCGCCGACCTCGACCAGACAATGTCGAAAGCCCCGAGCCGCCAGCATGTCGGCAACCGCATCGGCGGCATAACCCTTGGCGATGCCCGACAGGTCGAGCGCGACGCCACCCGGCTGCCACAGCCGTGCGGCCTGCGCGTCCCAGCGCAGCTGTCGCCAGCCACCCGCTGCATGGGCCTGCGCGATCGCCGCGGCATCCGGCGCGGGCTGGAGGCCCTTCGGACCATGGCCCCAGAGATCGACCAGATGCCCGATGGCCGGATCGAACGCGCCATCACTCTGCGCCGCGATGCGAAGGCCGGTGTCGATCACGCGGGCGAAATCGGGCGGCAGCGCGCTCCAGCTACCCGCCGCCGAGCGGTTGAACCGCGCCAGGGCCGAATCCGCCGCCCAGTGGCTCATCTGCGCGACCAGATCGTCCAGCCGCGCCTGTACCGCCGCGCCGACGCCTTGCGCGCCGGTCACGTCGCGGGTGGCATAGAGCACCCGCCACATCGTCCCCATCGTCTCGCCGCCCAGCGTGACGACCGCCGCCGGATCGCCGTTCGCCACGGCGTCCGGTTCGATCCGGGGCGGCAGGACGATCCTCACGGGGTCATGACTTCCAGCGTGGTGGCATAGCTCATCCGCCGCTGCGTCGCGCGCGGGGCGCTGGGCTTGTCGTCGGTCAGCGTCGCGTTCAGCCAGTACATGCCCGCCGCCGGCCAGGTATAGCTGAGCAGCCCTTGCGCATCGGTCGTCACCTCTTTCGCCCCCTCGGCATCGCGGTAGCGCTTGCCGCCGGGGACGATCGTGACCTTCAGATTCGGCGCGGGCTTGCCGTCGACCAGGAAGCGGAACTTCGCCGTCTCGCCCGCGACCAGCTCGTCCGGATGGGTGATCGGGTCCAGCTCCAGGCCCTTACCGGTGGGTTTCAACACGATGCGGGTCGGCTCGCCCGCCGTCACGAAAATCTCGTTGCGGCCGAGCGTCTCGGTCAGCGTCACATCGGTCGCGTTGGCGGGAATGTCCGCCACGGTCAGCGACGGCTGGCGCACCCCGTTCGGCCCCGGCGGACCGCCACGTCCGCCGACGCGCTTCTCGACGCCGTCGACCTTGAAGCTGCCCATCACGCCCGACATCTCGGTCCCGATCTTCCAGGTGCCGGGCTTGTCGAGCTGCACATCGAAGACCGAGCGATAGCGCCCCGTCGCGCCGTTCTGGATGCGGCCGGGCGTGCCGTCGGGCTGCCAGACCTTCACCATCTCGATCCGGCCGGGCTGGTGATCGGCATAGAACAGGTCGTTCGACACGGCGCTGTCGACCGTCACCCAGCTATCGGTGCCCGAGAAGATCGTACCCGAGGGGAGTAGCCACATGCGATGCGCCGAGGCCAGACCCGGAATCGCCAGCAGCGCGGCGGCGGCCCATAATTTGACGCGATGGTTCTTCATGATGATCCTCCCCTGTGTCAGCGCGCCGAGACGGTCACGGCGCCCAGTTCATGGCTGCCCGCGCCGCGCGCCTGCGGGTTGGGCACGGTCAGCGGCACCTGCACCAGTTCGCGCCCGCCCGTCTCGCGCGCGGCTTCGACGTTCAGGACATATTGGCCGGGCTTCAGGTCGGCGGGCAGCGGGATGGCATGGGTGCCGGGCGCACGGGTCGCGCCGCTGATGCCGTTGGCAGGCATCGCCATGCTCCGCCCGCCCTTGCGCCACCAAGCCCGCAGATCGGCGAGCCATTTGGTGCCGGGCTCGCCGCCCATCTTCTTGACGTCGTACCAGACGGCCAGCGTGCGCGCCGGGCCGCCGGTCGCGGGCTCCAGCCAGACCGCGACATAGGGCTTGTGATATTCGGCGACGTTCAGCTTCGGAATGGTGACGTTGACCGTCGCGGCGCTCGCCGCCCCTGGCAATGCCACCACGCCCAGCGCGAAAACAGCGGTCGATCGCATCGTGAGTTTCTCCATCAGTGCAGGAAGAAGACGGCGATCGCCGCCGGGATCAGCAACCCCGCCGCCACCAGCGGCCAGGTCGAGGGACGATGCCGGGCATGCATCTGAAGCAGCAGCAGCCCGGTCAGGGTGAAGATGATGCACGCGACCGCAAACACGTCGATGAACCAGAACCAGGCGGTCCCGGCATTGCGCCCCTTGTGCAGGTCGTTGAGGTAGGAGATCCAGCCGCGATCGGTCCGCTCCGATGTGATCGCGCCGCTTGTCCGGTCGATGCTGACCCAGGCGTCGCCGCCGGGACGCGGCATGGCGACATAGACGTCCGCATCCGACCATTCGCCCGGTCGCCCGGCCGGGTCCAAATCGACCGCGCGCGCCACTGCCTCCGCGACGCGAGGCGGCAGGGGCGCGTCGGTGGATTTCGGATTTGCCAGCAACGGGCGCAGGCCGGGCGCGAGCAGCCCGCTCTTCTGCACTGTCTTGGGATTGGCCGAGATGCTGGCCGCGTGGTTCAGCGTCAGGCCGGTGATCGCGAACAGCATCATGCCGATCAGCGACACCGCCGCGCTGATCCAGTGCCAGGTGTGGAACTGCTTCAACCACCAGCTACGCCACTTGCGCTTCTTCGGCTTGGGAAGCGTGGAAGCGGTCATGCGTCGGCCCAGCGTCTAAGCAGATTGTGATAGACGCCGGTCAGCTCGACGACCGATCGGTCCCCCTGCCCCCGGTCCGCGCCCACCCGCTGCACCGCGCGGTCCAGGTCGAACAGGATGCGCCGCTCGCCATCGTCGCGGACCATCGACTGGATCCACAGGAAGGAGGCGACACGGCACCCCCGCGTGACCGGCTCCACGCGGTGCAGGCTGGAGGCCGGATAGAGGACCGCGCTTCCGGCGGACAGCTTCACCCGCTGTTCGCCATAGAGATCCTCGACCACCAGCTCGCCGCCGTCATAGGCTTGCGGGTCTTCGAGGAAGAGGGTCAGCGACAGGTCGGAGCGCATCCGGAAATCGCTGCCCCGCTTCAGCCGCACGGCATTGTCGACATGCACGTCGAAGGCCTGGCCGCCCGCATAGCGATTGAACAGCGGCGGATAGACCTTCAGCGGCAGAGCGGCGGCCACGAACAGCGGCGACCGGCCCAGGGCATCGAGGACCATCCGTCCCGCCTCGACCGCCGCCCCCGAATCCTCCGGCAATTGCTCGTTGCGCTTGGCGAGCGCCGCCTGCGGGCCGGAGGTGGCATTGCCGTCCGCCCAGGCGCCTGCGTCGATGACGCGGCGGACCTGGGCGACCCCGGCGGGATCGAGGATATCGGGAAGGACGATCAGCATCGACGAAGGCTAGCCCGTTCAGAAATTGTAGAACAGGCTCAGCGTCGCCTGGCGCCGGTCGCCGGGGATCGCCCAGCCGCCGGTGACGGTGCCCGCCGGCAATGTGATGCCATTGGTCACGCTCGTCGCCGTGGAGACGTTATTGCGGACGCCCGTCGCATATTTCTCGTCGGTGAAGTTCTGGATGTTCAGCTGCATCGTCCAGCGCTTGGCGATCGTATAGGCCAGGTACGCACGGTGGATCAGGTAATCGTCCACCCGGTACTGGGTCCGATTGGCCAGCACCGGCGCATTGGTCGCGAACGATCCCTGATAGGTCAGGCCGTACCCGACCTCCAGGCCGAAGGGCAGCTTATAGGTGGTGAACAGGCTGCCCGAATGCTTGGGCGTCTGGATCAGCTGGCTGCCCGCCTGCGGATCGGTGACGCCCGCCGCCTTGTCGCGGTTGGAGATGCTCTGCAGCACCTTGCCGTCGAGATAAGTGTAGTTGGCGAAGATCGTCCAGGCCGGGGTGATCGCCCCCGACAGGCCCAGTGCGATACCGTCCACCCGGCTGCGTCCGTCCAGCACCTGAAGATTGGCGGGCAGCGCGGGGTCGTTGGAGGGGACGCGGTAATTGGTCCGTTCGTTGCGGAAGATGGCGGCGGTCAGCTCCAGCTTGCGGCCGAACAGCCCGGCCTTCACGCCCGCCTCGTAATTCTTGGCGGTTTCGGGCGCGACGGCGCAGGGGTTCGCGGCGGTCGCGGTCGACGGCACGCCACAGCCCAGCCGGACGGTCGAGGACGACGGCGTCTTGGCATTGCCATAGCTGGCATAGAGGCTGACATCCTCGACCGGATGGAACACGCCGCCCGCGCGCCAGGAGAAGAGCTTCTCGCGGCTGATCTGCGGTGCGGCCTGGAGCGCGGTCAGCTGGGTCGAGCCGGGCGGAACGATGACGAGCGGCAGGGCACGGAAATTCGCCTCCTGATACTCCCAGCGTACGCCGCCGTTCAGCTCGAAGAAGCGGTTCAGCGCCAGCGTGTCGAAAGCATAGACGGCCAGGTTGCGCGTCTCGCTGCGCGACTGGGCGGTCGTGGTGAAGTTGATCGGGCCGGTATAGTTGGTGTTGGGCGCCGCGATGTTGATCAGCGGCAGCGGCGACACCGCGCTGCCATTGGCGTTGCGCAGCAGCGAGCCTTGGGTGATCCGGTAATCCTCGATCATGCCCGACATGCCGATGTTCAGGACATTGTGGAACCCGCCCTTCGCGCCCGCTTCATGGCGCAGGTCTATCTGGTCGGTCAGCATCTGGTTCTGCTGATCGCGCACCAGTCCGCGCGGGCCGGAGGGCAGATAGAAGCCCGGCGGCACATTGGCCGGGCAGGCCGCGCCGACGCTCCCCCCCGGCGTCGCTGTGACCGGCTGCAGCCCCGTGGAGGCGAGGCAGAAGGTCCCCTGCGGCGCGGAGGTCACGCTATATTGCGTCACCTGCTGCCAACGCGTCAGGTTGCGCACGCTCCAATGCTCGTCGATCTGGTGGCGGAAGGTCGCGGTCAGGCGGTCGACCGTGCTGTCCTGCCGGTCGAGATTGGCGATGCCGAAATAGGCGTCGCGCTTGGCACCCGGCACAAAGCCGTCGACGATGCCATTGTCGAACCAGGGAATGCCGTAGACCGGGGTGTTGCGATCCTCCTGATGGACATAAGCGAGCGTCAGGCTGGTCGGCCCGTCGATACCGATCGTGACCGAAGGCGCGATGCCCCAGCGCTGCATCTTCTCGACATCGCGGCCGGGCACGTCGTTATGGTGATAGGCACCGTTCAGGCGGACGGCGACCAGGTCGGACACGCGGACATTGCTGTCGATCGCGCCGCGATAATAATTGTCGGTGCCGCCCGAGCCCTGCAAGATGGTCAGCGTCTCGGGGGTCGGCACCTTGGAGACGAGGTTGATCGTGCCGCCGACCGACCCCGATCCGTTGAAGACGCTGTTCGCCCCGTTATAGACCTCGACCTGTTGCAGGTTGAACGGGTCGGTTCGGCTGTACTGCGCGCTGTCGCGAATGCCGTCGATGGTGACGTCGTTGCTCGCCGAATAGCCGCGCAGGTTGATCGAGTCGCCATAACCGCCGCCGCCTTCGCCCGCGCCGAACGTGATGCCCGGAATCGTCTGCAGCACGTCGCGCAGGGTCTGGAGATTCTGCTTGCGGATGGTCTGTTCGTTGACGACGGTGATCGTCTGCGGCGTGTCGAGCAGGGCGGCGGTCGCCTTCGGGCTTTCCAGCGTCGCGCCAGTGGCGCGCTGGCCGGTCACGACGACCGTGTCGCGCTGGCCGGTCGAATCCTGTGCGCGCGGCGCGGTGCTGTCGGCGCGGGGCGCGGGCTCGGCGGCGGCGACGCCCGGGGCAGTCGCCAGGAAGCCGACGCAGGACAGGGCGATGAACGAATGTGACATGATGGTTCCCCTTTGCGACAGGCGGCTATTGCGAGACAGTCGCAATGTCAATGCGAATGATAATGACTCTCATGCTGAAGTGGGAAAGAGGAGGCTGGAAAAACCCGGCAAACCGCCATTGAGGGCGATTTGTGAAATTATTTTCACGAACGAGACCAGCCGATGCAGCACCTGACTGAAATGGTCATTGGCGCGGTGGCCCACCGCCTGCGTCGAGGGGTCGGGAATGGCCCGCCTTGCCCTCCGAAACCGAAATTTTACCGTATCTAACCTATGTTTCAGGTATGAACGAAAGGTCGGACCCGAATCGCCACCTCCGCATCCCCGGCCACCAGGTCGAATTGGGCATGTACGTCCATGCCCTGCATTGCGGATGGCTTCAGAGCCCATTTTGGCGAAAGTCCTTCCTGCTCGTCGCGCAAGAAGATCGGGACAAGATCCGCAAATCCGTCCCGCAGGTCACGATCGACCTGTCCAAGGGACGCGGCCTGACGCTGGTCGCTGCCTCTCCGTCACGGGATCAGGCCGTATCCGCGCCGCCCCCCGCTACCATCGCCACTATCAAGCCCCGGCGCAGCAAGCCGCCGACCGAATTCGAGCGGGCAGGCCTGATCGCGCAGCGTGCGACGGCGGCCGTCACCAAGCTGTTCGCCGAGTCCCGGCTGGGTCGGGCGATCCAAACATCCGACCTCATCCCGATGGTCGAGGACATCGCCCAGGCCACCTCGCAGGGCCTGGCCGCCATGGTCGCGGTCACCCGGCTGAGGGACAGGGACCAATATACCTATATCCATTCGGTCGCGGTCGGCACCTTGATGATGGGCCTGTCGCGTCAGCTCGGGCTGAGCGACGAGGATATCCGCGTGGCGGGCATGGCCGGGCTGCTCCACGACATCGGCAAGATGCGGGTCTCGCCCGAAATCGTCGAAAAGCCCGGCCGCCTCACCCCCGACGAACTGATCGAGATGCGTCGGCATCCTGCGCTGGGCTATAGCACGCTGCTGGACCTGGACGATCTCGACCCGCGCATCCTGGACGTGTGCCGCCACCATCACGAGAAGATGGACGGCACCGGCTATCCCGACGGGTTGAAGGGCGAGCAGCTGAGCCTGTTCGTCCGCATCTCGGCGGTGTGCGACGTGTATGACGCGGTCACCTCGATCCGTTCCTACAAACGCGCCTGGTCGCCGCACGAGGCGCTGGCCCAGATGATCGAGTGGGAGGGGCATTTCGACGCGGACATCCTGCGCGCCTTCATCACCAGCCTGGGCATCCAGCCCTTTGGCGAGCTGGTCCGCCTCCATTCCAATCGCTTGGGCATCGTGGTGCGCGAGGGGGAGAGCCCGACGACGCCGATCGTCCGCGCGTTTTTCGACGTGCCCGAACAGCAGACCATTCCCAGCGAAGATGTTCTCACGACACAAGACCCCGTTCTACGGGTCGAGCGCGGCGATTATTGGTTTGGCGACCGCTGGCCCTCGCTCCAGGCCGAAATCATGGCTGACATTCCGATTCCCGATACGCCGCTGCGTCGCGCGTCAAGCCTGTGATCGCGGCCGCTGGCGATCGCGCCGCCACCTGATAGGATCGGCGCCTCCGAACGCCAGCGCCCGGGAAGCCGATGATCATCCGTACCGCCACCCCGGACGACGCCCTGCCGATGAGCGGCGTCCTGCTCGACATCATCGCCCTGACCGGCCGGACCCGTCCGCATGATCCGGCCTTCACCCTGTCGCACTATATCGCCGCGCCCGACGGGATCCGGTGCAGCGTGGCGGTCGACGAGGACGGCGCGGTCCTGGGCTTTCAATCGCTGAAACGGGCGGTGGCGGGCAATCGCTACGACGTGCCCGAGGGCTGGGGCATCATCGGCACCCATATCGGCCCGCGCGCGCATCGACGCGGCGTCGGTCGCGCGCTGTTCGCCGTCAGCCGACAGGCCGCGATCGACGCCGGACTCAGCCGGATCGACGCCTCGATCGGCGCCGACAACCCGATGGGCCTTCGCTATTACGAAGCCATGGGGTTTCGCACCTGGCGCGAGGGGGGCGCCATCGTCCAGAAGATGCTGGTCCTCGACCCAGCCCCCTGACATGCGGGTGATGGCGGGCCATCACGTAATTCTGTATGGCGCGGCGGATGATCCGCCTCAGTGAACTGAAACTGCCTCTCCACCATGCGGACGAGGCCCTGCCCGCCGCCATCTGTCGCCGATTGCGGGTGACGCCGCGCGAACTGGTGCGCTTCGTCGTCGCCCGGCGCGGGCATGATGCGCGCGACAAGGCCAATATCCAGCTCGTCTACTCGGTCGACGTCAACCTGAAGAACGAGGCCGCCGTGCTAGAGCGGTTCCGCCGCGACTGCGATGTGCAGCGCGCGCCCGACACCCGCTATCACCTGCCCAGCGCGCCGCCTGCCGTGGCGAAGCGCCCGGTCGTGATCGGCGCGGGCCCTTGCGGCCTGTTCGCCGCGCTGGTGCTGGCGCAGGCGGGATACCGCCCGATCATCCTGGAGCGCGGCAAGGTGGTGCGCGAGCGGACGCAGGACACCTGGGGCCTGTGGCGGCGCAGCGTGCTGAACCCCGAATCCAACGTCCAATATGGCGAAGGCGGCGCCGGCACCTTTTCCGACGGCAAGCTCTACAGCCGGATCAAGGATCCGCGCCACCTGAACCGCAAGGTGCTGACCGAGTTCGTCAAGGCGGGCGCCCCGCCCGAGATCCTGACCGAGGCGCATCCGCATATCGGCACCTTCCGCCTGGTCACCATGGTCGAGAGCATCCGCGCGACCATCGAGGAACTCGGCGGCGAGTATCGTTTCTCCACCCGCGTCGACGGGCTGGACGTCGAGACGGACGGATCGGGAGAGCGCCGGGTGCGCGGGCTGCACCTGAACGGCGGCGGCTATCTGGAGGCCGATCATGTCGTCCTGGCGATCGGACACAGCGCGCGGGACAGCTTCGCGATGCTCCAGGCGGCGGGTGTCTATGTCGAGGCTAAGCCCTTTTCGATCGGGGTGCGGATCGAGCATCCACAGGGCTGGATCGACCGCGCGCGCTTCGGGCACCAGGCGGGCAACCCCATCCTGGGCGCGGCCGAGTATCACATCTCGCACCACTGCAAGAATGGGCGCACCGTCTACAGCTTCTGCATGTGCCCCGGCGGCACGGTGGTCGCCGCGACCAGCGAAGAGGGCCGCGTCGCGACCAACGGCATGAGCCAATATTCGCGCAACGAGCGTAACGCCAATTCGGGCTTCGTCGTCGCGATCGACCCGGAACGCGACTTTCCCGGCGATCCGCTGGCGGGCCTGGCGCTGCAACGCCATTGGGAAGCGCGCGCCTATGTCGCGGGCGGATCGAACTACAAGGCGCCGGCGCAGCGGGTCGGCGATTTCCTGGCCGGACGCCCCTCGACCAGCCTGGGGTCGGTCACACCCTCCTATCGCCCCGGCGTGACCCCGACCGACCTGGCCGAGTGCCTGCCCGACTTCGTCATCGAGGCGATGCGCGAGGCGATCCCGGTCTTCGGTCGCCAGATCGCCGGGTACGACCATCCGGACGTGGTGATGACCGGCGTCGAGACGCGGACCTCCTCGCCGGTCCGCTTCACGCGCGGCGAGGACGGGCATAGCCTGAACACGCGCGGGCTGTTCCCGGCGGGCGAGGGCGCGGGCTATGCGGGCGGCATCCTGTCGGCGGCGGTCGACGGCATCAAGACGGCCGAGGCGGTCGCGGCCAGCATCGGCAGGCTGTGAAGATCTTCTTCGACGGCGGCCTGCGCCCCGGCGGAATGGAATATGCCGTGGTCATCGGGGGCCACGCCCGGATCGTCCGCGATCTGGGCCCCGGCACCAGCATGACCGCCGAGTGGCTGGCGCTGATCGCCGCGACGCAAGCGGCGCATGAGGCAGGGCTGACCGATGCGCTGCTGCTGGGCGATGCGGCGGCGGTGGTGGCGCAGGCGACGGGTAAGGTCCGGGTGCCGCCTGCGCATCTTTCGCACTTCATGGAATGGTCGACCCTCCCGCGCCCTACTGGACTCCGGTTGCGCTACATCAAGCGGACGCAGAATCTGGCGGGCATCGCATTGGAGCGATCACGAAAAAAATGAGGAAGGCTTAGGGTGTACGATAATTGCGGCGCTCGGGACGAAGATGGTGAGCGGATCTTGGTCTACCTTTTACGTCGCGTGAGTCTGAAAAACGTCACTACTGCGCATATAGCAAAAACAGGTGCGATCATGATGGCGAATACAAGCGCATCTAGTCCCGCCTGGCCGTCATAGGGCGATGCATTCATGTCCTGTTGCAATCGCAAATAGACTGCCAATTCCCATGCAATATATAAGGTAATGCCGCCAATTATCGTGGCTAAGGCAGTCTTCGCCCAGCCAATACCACCCAGTTTGCAAAATAGCGCAACGACAGCGCAAAAACATAATATCGCTTTAGCGCCTAAATCCATGCGGTGACGCTCTCACAAAGCGTCAATGTCCGCAACCAGGCGTTCCCCGCCCCGCGACGCTATCGGCGCGCGCTCTTATCCACCGGCCCCATCATGAAGGTGCGCGACAGGCCGTGGTACAGTTTCTCGCGGCACACCAGCTGGCTGACCCCATCGGCGATGAAGGCGGTGGCGAACATAGGCAGCATCAGGCCGCGGCTGGCGGTCGTCTCGGACAGGATGATGACGGCGGTCAGCGGCGCGCGGACCACACCCGCGAAATAGCCGACCATGCCCAGGATCACGATCGCCGAGGCGGGCGAGTCCGGAAATACCGAGCGCAGCAGATTGCCCAGCCCCGCCCCGACCGACAGCGACGGCGCGAAGATACCGCCGGGAAGGCCCGCGACGGCGGTGGCGAGCGTCGCCAGGAACTTGGCCGGGCCGTACCAGAGCGGCGCGTCGACGCCGACGATCATCGCCCGCGCCGCCCCGTAGCCGGTGCCCCAGGTCAGCCCCGTGCCGACCCCCAGCCCGGCGACCACGACACCGCACAAAGCGGCGAACAGGACCGGGCGCTGCTTGCTCCACAGGGTCACGCGGTTGCCGCCCGTCGCCATCATCAGCATCAGCCGGGCAAAGCCGCCGCCCGCCAGCCCGCCGACGATCCCGGCCACCGGCGCGGCGATCAGCGCGGTGACGATCGGCATATGCGCGCCGATCAGCCCGAAATAGACATAATCGCCCTGCACCGACTGGGCGACCATGCCTGCGATCGCGATGGCGGCGATGACCAGCAGCGTGACCTTCTGCTCATAGGCCGAGGCAAGTTCCTCGATCGCGAAGAGCAGCCCGGCCAGCGGCGTGTTGAACGCCGCCGCGACACCCGCCGCGCCGCCCGCGATCAGCACGGCCCCTCGCAGCGGCACGCCCAGGATACGGTGGGTCAGGCCCATGACGGCTGCGGCGATCTGCACCGTCGGCCCCTCGCGCCCGACCGACGCGCCGCCCAGCACCGCCGCCAGCGTCAGCCCGGCCTTGGCGACGACGGTGCGGATCGACACCAGCCCATGCGTCGCCTGATCCGGATCGGCCTGTGCCGCCATGACCTGCGGAATGCCCGACCCGCGCGCCAGCGGCGCGAAGCGGCGGGTGATCCAGACCAGCGCGGCGAACAGCAGCGGTGTGACCACAAGCGGCGCCCAGTGATAGCGCCTGGCGAAATGGCCGAATATCTCACCCGCCACATCGGCGGCCTGGGCAAAGACGGTCGCCGCCAGCCCGATCGCCACCGCGCCGATCAGGACCGCCAGTCGCGTGCGGAACTTGATCGAGCCGGGCCCGGCGGTGCGCAACAGCGCCCGGTAGCGGGCGGGCGTCCATTTGCGGATGGTCGGGTGGGAGGCGCGCGGATCTGCCATGGCCGACCTCTACACCCGGCGGTCGACCAAAAACAGCCGAAGCCGGACTCAAATTTGCGCAGCAGCTCGCGGAAGGTACGGCATGGGCGTCCACCTCTGGAACCGATGGAGGGATTTGCCCCTCTGGTCACGACCATCGTCTCCCCCTAGGTTCCCGGCCGGGCAGGGGGAGGATGACGGATGCTCCGTGGTATAGCGGTTTCGATACTCGCGTTGGCGATCGGCAGCGCGGCTAGCGCACAGCTTCGCCCGACGCCCGAGGATATCGAGAGCTATCGCGGCAATTCGACCCTGCATTCCTATCCTGAGGCACCGGTCGTCGCCTGGGAACGCGACCTTCGCGAGCAGTTGAAGCGGAATAAGCCGATCGCCGCCGCCGATGCGCTGGCGCCGCGCTATGGCCTGCCGCCCGCCACGATGCGGCGGCTGGTCGCGGCGTGGATCGTCACCCAGGCCAAGCGCTTCGCACCCGACAAAAACTGGCAGGCCGGGGCGCGGGTCGAATGGCTGGCCCTGGCGCCGATGGTCCGACAGGCACCGATCGGCCTGCCGCTGGCGGCGGCGGCCCTCGACAGCATCGACGAATGTTCCGCCACCCCGTTCGCGGCCCTGCTTAGGGGGGCCGAGGACCGGGCGACCGACGCCTATCGGATCGCCCTGGCGGCGCCGTGCGGCGACAATTTCGCGCGGGCGGCCGAGGCGGCACCGGACCGGGCGATGCCGTCGCTGATCCGCCTCGCCGACTATGGCGACCTGCCGCTGCGCGATACGCTGCCGCTCTATGCCTGGCTGACCAGTCCGCAGGCACTGTCGCGGGTGGCGGAGCCCGACCGGGCCGCGATCACCACGATGCTGTGGCAACGCTATTTCACCGCCTTGTTCCAGGCGGGGCTCGAAACGCGAGCGCTGGCCTTGCTTGACGCGCTGGCGCCGGAGGTGCGCGCCGAGGTGCTCTCGCCCGCCTATCGACCGCCGCGCAGGGCGGTGGTGGACGGCATCGCCATGACGTTCGACCGGGATGGCGACGACATGGCGACAGTCGAGATGGCCGACGAAATGGAGGCGATGGCCGACGCGCTGGGAAAAGACGCTGACCCGCAGCCTGCGACCACGAAACTCGTCCCCGCCGAACCGACCCCGCAGGCCGCCGAAACGGCCGAAGCCGAACGCTCCACGGCGCCGATCCTGTCCTTCGTCGAAGCGCTGGCCATTGCGGGACGCGACGCCGAGGCCCGCGCGCTGTTGGCCACCCTGCCCGGCCTCGCCCAGGCCAGGGCCGCCGCCGCGACGATCTACATGCGGCGCGACGACGATCGCACCAACACTCCCCCGATCGACGCTCTGCCGATGGATGCGCTGGTCGTCGATCATCTGCTCAACCAGCCCGACGCAGACCCTTATCCGATCGCCGAAATCCTCTTTGGGGGGATCGGTCATGGGGAAAATACGGTCGGGGCCAAGGTCCGGTGCCGCGTCTTCCCCGAGGATGCATTTCCCGGTTTGTGCCAAGAAGGGCGCCGCCAGGCCGCACCCGATCTGGACCGGTCCTCGACCTTCGACCGGGAAACCCCCACGACCGAAGCCGTGCTGCGCCGGATCGTCCCCGATTTTACCGCTCGGCAGGCCGCGATGCGGGCTGAGGCGGGACCGGTATCCGCCACGGCCTCACATGCCGACCGCGCCAGCCGACCCGCGCCCGCCGCGCCCTTTGCCGAGCGGCCCATCCCCGCCGACCGGCGCGGCTCCGCGACGGCTTCGATGCCGCCGGGTCTGGCGCCCCTGCCGAGCGGCTATGCGCTTGTCCGCGCCGAGCGCAGCGGCCAGCGCGCCGTCGCGATCAGCCTGTCCCAAGGGCTCGACCCGACCGGCGAAGTATCGCGCGGCGGCTATTGGGTCCATGTGTCGGACGATGGCGGCCAGCATTGGCAGGCGCCGCTTTATACCGGCCTGGCCGACCGCTTCCCCTATGTCGTGCCGGAAGCGGCACGCCTGCCGCTGATCGACGGCGATACGCTGAACCTGGCGGTCGAGGTGGCGGAACTGGATACCGCGAGCATCACCTATCCGCCGGTCGCGCTGCGCACCCGGCGTCGGGCGAAGGACCTGTATCTCACCATCCCGCTGGCCGATCTGCGTCGGGACAGCGACGGGGACGGCTGGACCGATATCACCGCACGACATCTGTTGCTCGACCGCCCCCGGGCAGCGGGGCAGACGCCTTTCCTGGTCGGCAGCGACAGTGGTGCGGCCTGCCCGGCGCCCTCACGCGAACGACTGGCACGCATCGGCCTGCTGAGCCGGTTGTTCTCGCCCAGCGGCGCGGCGATCGTCGAGCCGATGGATCGCCCGCCGGGCGAGATCGGCCTTGGCGGCCAAGGCGGCGTGGCCAGCCCGTCGCCGCGCCAGCCGCTGTTCCTGCTCGGCCAGGCGGAGGATTATCGCTGCCTGCGCGCCGCCCGGCCGATCATCGTCTATGGCGCGGGAGAAATCCCCGCACTGGAGGCGCGGGATCCCGATTTCCACGCGATCGCAGTGCCGCCGATCCTGTTCGACCGGGCCCGCAACCGGGGTTTCGTGCGCTGGTCGACCGGCTGGTCGGGCGGCACCTTCCGCCTGCGCTGGGTCGACGGACGCTGGACCTATGACGTCATCAGCAGCTGGATCAGCTGAGGCTCAGCCGGGCGTCGGCGGGCCCGCCGGTCGCGCCTGTTCGGTCTCGGCAAGCGGGCGGACACGGAACAGCAGCGCACTGCCGATCAACGCGACCAGGCCCAGCGCGATGCAGAAGACAACGACGCCGTGCCAATCGCCATGCGTCCACGCGATGCCGCCCGCCGAGCCCAACACGCTCGACCCCATATAGTAGAAGAACAGATACCAGGCGGCCGCCTGCCCCCGCGCGGCACCGCCCCGCCGCCCGACCCAGGCGCTGGCGATCGAATGCGCGCCGAAAAAGCCGATGGTGACGACCGCGATGCCTGCAACCACCATCCATAGCGGCGCGGCGGCGGTCAGCGCGACGCCCAGGATCAGGAGGACGGTCGGCACCCAGAAGACCCGCCGCCGCCCCATCCGCCCCGCCAGCCCGCCGAACAGGCTCGAGCTGATCGACCCCAGGATATAGAGCAGGAACACCGCCCCCACCGCCGCCTGCCCCAGGCCATAGGGCGGCGCGAGCAGATGGAATCCGGCATAATTATAGATGGTGACGAAGACGCCCATCAGCAGGAAGCTCTCCAGATAGAGCAGCCGCAATCCGGGATCGCGGAACAGCACCGCCGCCCCGCGCGGCAGGGCGAGCCAGTCCGCCTCGCTCGCCACGAACCGACGCGATGCTGGGGCGAGCCGCCGGAACGCCTCCGCCATGGCCAGCCCCGCCAGCCCGACCGCCGCCAGCGCCCAGCGCCAGTCGGCGACCGCCGCGACCCAGCTGGCGACCAGCCGCCCGCCCATGCCGCCCAGCGCGCTGCCCGCGATATAGAGGCCCATCGCCGATCCGATCGAGGCCGCATCCACCTCTTCGGCGACATAGGCCATGGCCACCGCCGGCACCCCCGCCAGCGCAAGGCCCGCCAGGAAACGCAGGGCCAGCAGCCCGTACCAGCCCGGCACGACCGCCGCCGCGAGCGTCAGCAGCGCCGCCGCCATCATCGCCGCGACCATCAGCGACCGCCGCCCCAGCCGGTCCGACAGCGCCCCCGCCACCAATATGCCGAAGGCCAGCGGCCCGGTCGCCAGCGACACCGCCAGCGACGCCGCCTCCGCGCTCAACCGGTAATGCGCCGCCAGCAGGGGCAGCAGCGGCTGCACGGCGTAGAGCGTCGAAAAGGTCGCGAAGCCGGCGAACAGCATCGCCCAGGTCAGGCGACGATAGCCGGGCGTTCCGGCGACCAGAGCGGGGGAGAGGTCGGTCACGGGCATTCCTTGGTTCGCACATGCAACGGATCAGCCGCCCGGGGGCTCCCCCCGCAAGATGCGCCATTGCCTCTTCCATAATTTGTCCCGATGACGAAACCCGACACAGCCAGGATATGGATATGAGCGAACCCGCCGCGCAGCCGCTGATGAAGGACCTGCTCGGCCCGGCCGCCCTGCGCGCGATCGCCGATGCCGGGGTCGCCGCATCGCCCGATTTCGATCGCTCCGCCTTTCTCGACGCGGCGTCGACCGGACTGGAGGCGCTGTCGGTCATGGAGCGGGTGCGGCATATCGCCGATGCGCTGCATGTCGCCCTGCCCCGTGACTATCCGCAGGCGGTCGCGATCCTGCGCGCCATGGGCCCGCGCCTGACCCACGCGTTCCAGGCCTTTGCGATCACCGAATATGTCGCACGCCACGGCCTGCACGATGTCGAGCGGTCGATGGCGGCGCTGGCCGACCTGACCCGGTTCGGTTCGGCGGAGTTCGCCATCCGGCCCTTTCTGGCGCAGGATCCGGACGCGATCCTGGCGCGCATGACCGACTGGGCGATGCATCCCGACGCGCATGTCCGCCGCCTGGCCAGCGAAGGCAGCCGCCCCCGCCTGCCCTGGGCGGCGCGCGTCCCTGCGCTGAAGGACGACCCGACACGCGCCGCGCCGATCCTGGAGCGGTTGAAAGCCGATCCCAGCCTCTATGTCCGCAAATCGGTGGCCAATCACCTGAACGACATCGGCAAGGATCGCCCGGACTGGCTGGTCGAGCGGCTGTCGGATTGGCCGCAGGACGATCCGCGTACCGCCTGGATCGTCCGCCACGCGTTGCGCACGCGGATCAAACAGGGCGACGCCGCCGCGCTGGCGCTGGTCGGCGCAAGCCTGGAGGTAGCCGTCGAGGTGCGTGATTTCGCGGTCGCCCCAGCCGTCGTCCATCTGGGCGAGAGCATCGCGATCACGGCCGACCTCCACTCGCGCGCGGCGACGCGCCAGCGCCTCGTCGTCGATTACCGGCTGCATTACGCCCGCGCCGCGGGCAGGACGGCGGCCAAGGTGTTCAAGCTGAAGACCTTCGATCTGGGCGCGGGCGAGACGACGCGTATCGCCCGCGCCCAGGTCATCCGCGACTTCAGCACCCGCCGGCACCATGGCGGCCGCCACCGGGTCGAACTGCTGGTCAACGGCCGTACCCTGGCGGAGGCCGTGTTCGATCTGGCGGTCTGATACTCTCCAAGCGGGGCGGATCGGCATTCACGTTCTTCCCTCTCCCCTGGTCAGGGGGGGACGGTTAGCGGAGCTTGGGTGAGGGGTTGAGCGAGCCTGAAGGCTCGCGCGCTGCTGGAGGAGGATGCGGGGCCGGTCGGCGGCTATGTCCTCGCCGACCTGGCCGACGATCCCTATCGCAGCCCGGTCGGCGCGCTGATCCGGCGCGGCGGTGGAGCCGGCGCTGGTCCTCGCACGTGGCGAGGGCGCCCGCTACCTGCCCGGCTGGTGCGGGGTGGGGCCCGACGGACTATAACCGCCGGGCCTCAGGCCGTTCACCAGTTCAGGCCCGCTCGCGCATAGACGTAACGCCCGTTGAAGCCGAAGGGCGAGAAATACGGGAAGCCCAGCACGCCGGTCGAGTTGTTGGCGAGCGCCGTCGCGCGCGGATAGACGTCGAACAGGTTGCTGACGCCGATGCCGATCTGCGCGCCCTTGGGGGCCGAGTAGCGGATCTCCAGATCGGTGATCGCCCGGTTGCCGGTCAGCACGTCGGCGGCGGGCGTCGTGCCCGGCTGGTTGACATTGCCATAATAGGTCACGCGGGCCAGCGCGCCGAGCCGGTCCAGCGACCAGTCGATCGTGCCCGTCACCTTCTCGCCCGGCGTGCCCTCTTCCAGCGTCAGAATGCGGCTGCGCGCGAACAGCGTCGGCGCGGGGTTCAGCGTCGCGGTCGAGGTCGGCACCCGCGTCACGTCGATGGTGTTGATGTTGCCCGCCACCGTGAAGTCGAAGGTCCCGGCGCTCTCGGTGCGCGCGCGGTAATGGCCGACCACGTCGATGCCCTTGGCGGTGCTCGCCAGCCCGTTGATGAAGAAGCGCGCCGCCGAGACGTCCAGCGGGAGGAGCAGGCTGGCGACCTGGGGGTTGTTGGCCGCCTGGATATTCTCCGACAGGCCGATCTGGTCGCGGATATGGATGCGATAGGCATCCACCGTCAGGTCGAAGCCCCCGGCGCGGATCACCGTGCCGATCGACAGGTTGGTCGACTTTTCGGGCCGCAGCGGCAGGCCGCCGAGCGCCACACCCACCGGGTCGGTCGAGGGGAAGGTGCCGGTCTGGATCGGCACGCCATTGGTCACGACCGAAGCCGTCTGGGTGAAATATTGCTGTTGCAGCGACGGCGCGCGGAAGCCGGTCGAGGCGGTGCCGCGCAGCGCGAACCAGTCGGTCACGTCGTAGCGCGCCGACACCTTGCCGGTCGCGGTCGAGCCGAAGTCCGAATAATCCTCGCCACGCCCTGCAATGCCGAGCAGCAGCTTGTCGGTGACCTGCGCCTCGACATCGAGATAGATGCTGCCGCTGCGGCGGCCACGCTTGATGGCGTTCTTGGGCTGGAACCCGCCAAAGCCCTGCGCGCCGCGCGAAACGCCGGGCACGAACCCGGTTTCCGGCGCGCCGTAGGACGCCAGTTCGCCCGGCGAGATCTTGTAACCCTCGCGCCGCCCCTCGATGCCGAAGGCGACGTTCAGCGACTGGAACACGTCGAACTTGCGCGTCACGTCCAGCCCGGCGACATACTGGTCATAGGCGACCTGGCCGTCATAGAAATTCTTCGGCGTCGCCGCCCCATACGCATAGTTGGCCGAGTTCAGCGTGCGGAAGTCGACGATGTTGCGACCATAGCTGAGCGACAGGTCGACATTGTATCCGCCGACATCGCCGCGCAGGCCGACCGCCGAATTGATGTCCTTCGACTTGGTGTTGATGATCGGCAGGAAGCCGTTGGGATAACCGGCCGTGATCGTCGCCGTGCTGGGGTTGCGCGGGAAGGCCGCGCCGCGCGTGTCGCGATCCTGATAGCCGCCAAAGGCATAGAGGCTGAGATTGTCGGTCAGCGAGGCGCCCGCATTGACGAAGCCGGTGAACTGCTCGACCTCCGGATCGCCATAGCGGCCGGTGATGCGGTTGGGCGTCACGCGCCGGTCGATATCGGCGCGGTTGGTCGGCTCGCGCTTGGTATATTCGCCCGACACGGTCACGAAACCGTCGCTGCCGAAGCCAAAGCCCTGCCAGGCCGAGGCGGTGACGACCGGCTCGCCATTGACGCGGCGGCTGTTCGCGGCGGTATCGACTTGCGTGTTGTAGAAGCCGTAGGTCACCGAGGCGCCGCCGCCCGAGCGCGCCTCGCGCAGCCGCAGGTTGACGACACCGGCGATCGCGTCCGAGCCATATTGCGCCGAGGCACCGTCGCGCAGCACCTCGATCCGGTCGAGCGCGACCGTGGGGATGGTGTTGAGGTCGACCGCCGCCGAACCACGCCCCACCGTGCCGTTGGTGTTGAGGTTCGCCGAGGTGTGGCCACGAATGCCGTTGATCAGGACCAAAGTCTGGTCGGGCGACAGGCCGCGCAGCGTCGCGGGGCGGATCGCGTCGGTCGCGTCATTCGCCGAGGGGCGCGGGAAGTCGATCGAAGGAGCGATGGTCGCCAGCGCGGCGGCCAGTTCGGTCGTCCCCTGCCGCTGCAGGCTGGCGCCGCTCAGCACGTCGACCGGCGATACGCTGTCCAGGCGCGTGCGCCCTTCCGCGCGGGTGCCGGTGACGATGATCTCGTCACCCGCGCCCGCCGCCGTGGCGGGGGCCTGCGCGGCCTGATCGTCCGGCTGAGCCTGGGGCTGGGCCTGTGTCGGCGACGGTGCGACCGTCTGCGCGGCGACGCACTGCGCGCCAAGTGCCAGCAACGAAACCCCGATAAGGGCGATGGTGCGACCCTGTGTCATTCCCTGAATCCTTGTTCTGCTCCCGGCTGTCGCGCGTGGCGCGGCACCGGGGCGTGCGTCTGTAACGCCCGAGCGAACGGAAACAGGCCAAAGAATTTCTATTGGGCCGGTAGGAATTCGGTTTTTTCCGTGTCCTATGATGATGTTGGCGAGACGTCGGCCCTGGTCAGGCGGTCGGCGCGCCGTCGTCGGGGGGCAGGTCGATCTCCACGATCCGATGCCCGCGGCGCAGGCGAATCTCGTAATGATGCTGCCCGGCAAAGACCTCTTCGATACCGATGATCGTCGCCGATCCGACGATACCGGGCAGCGCGGCGCGCAATCGGTGCGGCAGGTCGGCGGCGCTGACCGGCCGCTCGAAGGACAGGCCGCCTTCGGCCTCATGCTCGACGGCGGCGCGCGGGCGCCCTTGCCAATAGAGCTGCAATTCCTGCTCGTCGCCCGGCGCGACAAAGGCGATCCAGGCGCGCTGCGCGGCCATGATATGGCCGGTCGACAGCGTCACCAGCGCGATTCCCGACGCGACCATGGCGGCGAGACCCGCCCGCCGGAACAGGCTTTCGCGCATCCGCCCCAGGATCGACGGCGCGGCGACCGAGGCGAGCATGGCGGCGCCCGCGACCACGGCCCCGGCCACCAGCGCGGGCCGGGTCAACAGGCCGAACCAGGCATAGATGGCGAGCTTCAACAGGTGCAGCAGCACCTCGTTGGTGGCACGGGTCGCGACGATCTCGTCCTTGGACAGGCCCATCCGGTAATAAGCCCGGTTGAACACCACCCCGACCGCCCCGGTGAACCCCGACAACAGGCCCGCCGCCGCTCCCAGCCATGGCAGGCGGCCGAGCGGCAGCAGCGGCTCGGCGCCGGGTACGGGCATCCGCCGGAACAGCGCGGGCAGGTTGAACAGCAGAAAGCCGCCCAGCATCAGCTCGACATAGACCGCATCGAACCGCGTCAGCAGCCACGCGCCCAGCGCCGCCGCCGGCAGCGCGGTCGGCACGAAGCGGCGCACCACGTCCCAGCGGACATGCCGCCGGAACACGCCCAGCCGCGACAGTGAACTGGCCGCCGTCCCGATCGACAGCGCCGCCGGGACCGAGGCGACCGGCACGACCAGCCGCAGCAGCGGGATGAGGACGAGCCCCGCTCCGCCGCCCGCCACCGCGCTGACGACGAAGGCCAGGAACGCGGTGACGAAGAGCAGCAGGACGATCATCGGCGTGACATCATCGGAACGAAATGCCCGCCGTCAACAGGAAGGAGCGCGGCGGCAGATAGTTGAACTGGTCGAGCTGGCCATAGCCCGACTGATAGGCCTTTCCGTTGATCGTGGTCGTCGGCGCGCCCGAACTGCTGGTCGCGATCTGCGTCACCGCCCGGCTGTTGAAGACGTTGTTGACCGTCACGCCCAGCTTCAGCCCGCCCTGGATCTGCTGGCTGATCGCGAACTGCCCGATGCTGTAGGGGCGGATGCGGTACAGGCGGAAGCCGGGGCTGCCATTATAGTCGTTGGCATATTGCGGGCCGGTATATTTCTGGTCGAACGACAGGCGGAACCCGTCCCGGCGGAAGATGAAGCCCGCCGCCGCCGTGGTGAAGGGCGCCTTGCCGATCTGCGCGTCGGTCTGGACGCTGCGCGCCTGGTTGTACGAGCCGTTGCCGAAGATGGTCAGGCCCCGGATCGGCATGACGCTGAGCTGGCCCTCGACGCCCTTGTAGCGGACCTGGCCCTGGTTCACGAGCAGCGTCTGGTCGCAGCCGGTGGTCGTGCAGGTGCCGATCTTGTTTTCGACATTGATGATATAGCCATCGACGTCGAGCGAGACGCTGTGCCCGTGCCAGACGGTGCCGATCTGATAGTTGGTCGTCGTCTGCGGCTTCAGCTGGTCGAGCGCGGTGACGAGCTGGCCCGAGGCGGAATAGAAGCTCGACAGGTCGGGCACGTACATGCCCTGGGCATATTGACCATAGAAAGACCAGTTGTTCCGCACCTGCCAATTGGCGGTCAGGAAGGGCAGCGTCTTGGTCCAGGTTGCGCTCAGGTCCATCGGCACGCGGGTCTTCTGCTGCAGGACGGCGTCGACGCCGCGCGTGAAATGGACATATTTGACGCCCGGCGTGATGGTCACGCCGTCGACCGGGCGGATCTCCATCTCGCCGAACAGCTGATATTGGTGCCAGGTCGAATGCTGCGCGAAGTTGATGTTCGCCTGGGCGATCGACGGCAGGGTGCTGGTCGCCGCGGTGCCGCTCGCGAACTTCTCGTTATAGCTGGGCAGGCCGGTGGTGCGGTCCAGGTCGAAATTGTGGCGGTCGGTGACGGCATATTCATACCATCCGCCCAGCCGCAGCTTGCCGAAGCCGAAGTCGTAATCCGCCTGGCCGATATAGCCGAAGACGCGGTACTTGTTCAGCTTGTCATAGCCCAGCACGTCGTTGCCGCCCGATACCGCGACATAGGGCGAGGCGGCGGTGCCCGCCCCGGTGAAGCCGGTGACGACGCCGGTCGACTTGACCTGGAACACCGGCAAGGTGCCGCCCTTGGGCACGCCGAAGGACGAGCTGCCGTTCCCCGACAGGGTGTTGTTGGTATAACCGTACATATAGGCGCGGTTGTCGAGGGTCAGGCCGCCGCCCAGATTGCTCTGTAGCCGCAGATACGAGAAATCGGTCGTCTTGTCGGTGCGGTTATAATCCCAATAGTCATGCTGGGTCGGATCATTGCCCAGGCCGTAATTGGCGCCGAACTTGCCGACCTGCGAGGTGGCCGAGCAATTCTGTCCGCTCAGCTGGGTCAGCGGCTGGCCGTCGGGGCCCAGCGCGGTCGTGGTCAGCGCCTTGGGATTGGCGGCGTTATAGGCGTCGGTCGCCGCACTGCCGCAGGTCGCGCCCTTCAGCACGTCCGATTGGTAATAGAAATTGCGGTTCCAGCTGCCCATCACGGTCAGCGTGTTGGCCGCGCCGATCGGCACCACCGCCTTGCCGAACAGATTCTTCGACCCGACCCGCGAATAGGTCAACGCGCCGTCCGAGGTGAGATACTGGCCGGTCAGCACGATGCGCGTGCCGCCCAGCTTGTCGATGCTGCCGCTCTGGATCAGCGCACGGCCCAGGAAGGTGTTCCAGTTGCCCAGGATCGCCTCGCCGCGCACCTCGGAGCGGTCCGATGCGGCGCGCGAATACATGTTGATATTGCCGCCATAGCTGGCCTGGCCCAGCTGGCTGGCATTGCCGGGACCGCGATCGACGACAATCGTCTCGATCGTGTTGGACGGGAAGAAGGCCGTCGAATGGTGCGTCGGATTGTTGGTGTCGGCAAAGGGGATGGAGTCGTAGGTGACGTTGTACTCGCCGTCCTGGAACCCGCGGATCGTCGCCTTGGTCTCGCTGAGGCCATAGCCATTGCCCGCGCCCGAGATCGACACGCCGGGGGTCAGCGCGATCAGTTCGTTGACGTCGGCCGTCGCGGCGGTGTTCTCGATAAAGTCGCGGCTGACCGCCGATTGCGGCTGGGTGGTGGTCAGCGAGGCGGTGAAGGGCGCGGCCTCGGCGGTGCGCGATCCGGTGACGATGACGTCGGAGGTGGTCAGCGACTGTTTGTCATTGGCCTGCCCCTTCTGGTCGGCGCTGGTCGACTGGTCGGCGGCGGGATCGGTCGTCACCGGATCGGCCTGGGCGATGGCGGGCAGGACGAGGGCGGAAGCGGCCAGCAGGGCGGCGCGGAAAGGCGTGCGGATCATCGTCGTTCCTTGATGGAAAAGGGTGGTTCAGCGGCGGGCGAGTTCGGCGCGGGCGGCCGCGACCTGATCGGCCAGGCGCGGATCATGGAGCAGACGGTCGGCGACCAGCTGGCCCAGCGCATGGCCCGCCTCGATATCGGAGGGGTAATGGACGGCGCAGATGGCGCGCCCCTCGGCATAGTCGCGCGCACGGTCCAGGATGGCGGGCGCGCGGTCCGGCATCAGCTGCGCCAGCGTCCAGCCGGTCGACCAGGCAAAGGCCGAATGGCCGCTGGGATAGCTGTCGTCGACGCCCTTGCCCTTGCCGCAATGGGGCAGGGTCGGGTCGGTGCGATAGGGACGCGCGCGGCGGAAATGATCCTTGGCCGCATCGACGATGGCGCTCGTCTCGGCATCCACCCGCGCCAGCAGCGCGGCGGTGGCGGGCAGTGCGGTCAGGTCGACGCCGGTGACGGCGTTGAAGGCGTGCGGACCCTTGTCATGGCCATCGGCATCGGCACGCGCGATCCGCTCGGCCGACGCCGCGCGGTGCAGGGCGCGCAGATAGGCCAGTTCCTGCCGCGCGACGACCGAATCCGGCGCGGGCGGCGGCGCGACGATCGACGCGGGCGCATAGCCCTGCGGATCGAGCAATGTGGCAGCCGGGCGGTCATGATCCTTGGCGACCGCATCGCCCCCCAAAAGGCCGACCGCCAGCGCGACCGCCATCCCATAACGCAAATGCATGTCTTTTCCCCGAGCGGTCGGCGGCCCCCTCCCGCCGGGGCACGACCGTGTCGAGCGGGCCGCTAGGGCGGCGAGATGACCGATCCGTGACAATCGGCGGCACGAACGCGAGATCGCGGCGAACATTGCAAACTTAGAATGTAGGCATCGCCGCTTTGTCACATTGCGGGTGTCAGGACGGCGCGCTCACCGATTTCTGGACCCTTGCCCCATGCGCCGTTGGCACCGAATGCTCGCCCCGTGGTTCGCGCTGCTGCTCCTGATCCTGGCCGCCACCGGCCTGGCGACACAGGCGACCGATCTGCTCGACAGCCCCCCGCCCCGCAGCGCGTCCGCCACGCAAAGCGAGCCCAGCGCGATGAAGCGCTGGAACCACTGGCTGAAGCATATCCATTCGGGCGAGGCGCTGGGGCCGGTCGGAATCGCGCTGAATGTCGGCGGCGGGGTCGCCTTGCTGTTCTTCGCGGGCTCGGGTCTCTGGATGTACCTGTCGATGTGGCTCAATCGGCGGCGCAATCGGCAGCGGCGCCGGGTGGGCTGAGCGGCAGGCGGATCTGGACCGCCAGCCCGGGCCGCGCATCGTCCAGCGCCAGCGTACCGCCGTGGAAGCGGACGATAGCCTGGGCGATCGCCAGGCCCAGCCCGCTGCCGCGCGCCGCCGGCAGGGCGGCCCGCTCGAAGGCGTGCAGGACGCGGGCGCGGTCGACCTCGGCCAGGCCCGGACCGTTGTCCGACAGGGTGATCCGCGCCACGCCGCCCTCGCGGACCAGCGACAGCCGCGCCGAGGTGCCCGGCGGCGTATGCGTCACCACATTGTCGAGCAGATTGACCAGCATCTGCCCCAGCAGATCGGCATCGCCCGACACCATCAGCGGCGCGACCGGCCCGGTCGCCAGCGCGCCGCCATGATCGGCCAGCACCGGCTCCATCGTCTCGGCCACATCCTCGATCAGCGCGCCCAGGTGCAGCGGCGCGGGCGCGGCGGGATGTCGCCCGCTCTCGATCTCGGCGAGCCGCAGCAGGGCGTCGAAGATGCGGATGATCGCGGCGCATTCGCGCTCGGCCCGCTCCAGTATCGCGGGGTCGTCTGCCCCGTTGCGCAATATGCCGCGCAGCCGGGTCAGCGGCGTGCGCAGGTCGTGCGCCAGGTTGCTGGCGAACAGCCGCTGCGTGCGGACCAGATCGTCCATCCTGTCGAGCATCCGGTTCAGGCTCTCCGCCTGATCCGCGAACAGGCCGTCCAGCCCCCGGGTCGGCACGCGGCGGCTGAGGTCGCCGCCGGCGATGGCGTCCGCCGTCTCCTGCGCGGCGGCCAGGCGGATGGCGATCAGCCGCGCGAAGACCAACGTCACCGCCACCCCCATCACCGCCGCCGCCAGCGATAGCGCCAGCACGACCCAAGGCAGCAGCGCGTGCAGCGCCTCCCCCGCCTCGCTATGCTGGACGATGACCAGCAGGCTACCGCTGGGCAGGCGGGTCGCCAGCGCCCGGCCCTGTTGCGTGGCGCGGCCCCCGGCATGGAAGCGGACATTGGAATAGCCCAGCGGCGGCGGCACGATGTCCAGCCGCCCCGCGATCCGCCGCCCATCGGCGCCGAACAGGACATAGGTGCGCTGGCTGAGGATCTTGCGCTGTTGCCAGTCCAGGATGCGCGCCGCGACCACTGCATCGGTCACGGGGCGCCCCTTGCCCAGCGCCAGATATTTGGCGGCATGGTTGCGAAGCGAATGGTCGACTCGCCGCGCGACCCAGGTGTCGGCGAAGCTGAAGCCGATCAGCCCGACCAGCGCCATCATCACGGTAAAGGTCAATCCGACCTGGATCGGCAAACGGCCCAGGCCGCGCCCCGCCCCTCGTCCCAGCGCGCGGCGCATCGTCAGGCGCATCGGTCGGACCGCAGGATATAGCCCGCGCCCCGCTGCGTCTCGATCGGATCGCACGCGATGCCGATCAGCGCGGTGCGCAAGCGGCTGAGATTGCTTTCGACGATATTGGCGGTGGGCGCGAAGGCATAGCCCCACACCCCCTCCAATAACATCGAGCGGGTGACGAGCCGGTCGGCATGGCGCATCAGATGCGCGAGCAGCGAATATTGCCGCCGGTTGAGCGTCACCGCCCTGCCCCGGAACCGCGCCTGATGGCCGCTGGGGTCGAGCTGCAGCCGCCCGACCTCCAGCCGCACGCCCTCGACCGGCGCCACGCCGCGTCTGGCGATGGCGGCGATGCGCGCGGCCAGTTCGTCCATATCGAACGGCTTGGCCAGATAATCGTCGGCGCCGCTCGCCAGCCCCTCGATCCGGTCCTTCACCGATCCCAGCGCGCTCAGCATCAGGATCGGCGTCGCCTGGCCGTCGCGCCGGATCTGGTCGATGACCGACAGGCCGTTCAGGTCGGGCAGCATCCGGTCGAGCACCACCGCGTCCAGATCGCCCTGACGCAGCATCAGGATCGCCTCCGCCCCCGTGCCCGCCAGGCGCACCTCATGGCCCAGCGCGCCCAGGCCCCGGCCAATCTGATCGGCGATGACGGGATCGTCCTCGACGATCAGCAGGCGCATGGCATGTCTTCGGTGTCCGCCCCCGTCCCTGCCAGCGCGATGTGACAATCGCGTGGCACGGGCCATGGGGCGTCACCGTCAGAAGGCGAGGGTCAGGCCCATCTTGCCTGCGATGGCGGTGTGGTCCTGCTGCCGCTCCTCGCCGACATCGACATTGACCGAGACGTAATTGCTGCCGCCCTTCAGCCGGACATTGCCCAGCCAGCCCGCCTGGCGCGCCTCGGGCGTCAGGATGAAGGGCGTGCCGCCAGCGAAGCTGGCGGTGGTGGCGTCCAGATGGCTGTTCAGGATCGCGCGGTTGCCGCCCTCGACCTCCAGGCGCAGATAGGTGCCGTCGTCATTGTTGGGCTTGCGGAAGTTATAGCCCAGCGCCAGCGTCGTGTTGACGCCCGTCTCCTGCGCATTGCGCCCGGCGAGCGTCAGGTCGAAGCCGGTGCCGCCGCCGGTTTCCGAAAAGCCGTTCTCGGTCAGGCGGACATAGTCGATCGACGCCTGGGGCCGCAGATAGAAGCGCCCCATGTCCAGCTGATAGGACAGGCCGCCCGCCGCGTCATAGGTGCGGCCGTGCCAGCGCCCGTCGGCGGTGCGGCTGAAGGCGACGCCGCCGCTCGTCCCGTTGAAGGTGCGGTTGCCGTCGAAGCTGATCGTGCCGACCATGCCGGTGGCAAAGGCGTGCAGCCCGCCCCACTGGCCCCGCCAATAGAGCCCGGCCTTATATTCCTGGCTGGTCATCGCGTTGGAATTGCCGACCATGTCGTTGATGCCGATCAGATAGGCCAGCGACACGCCCACCCGGCCGAAGCCGCCCAGCCCGCGCTCGAACCCGCCGGTCAGGCCCCAGCCGCTGACGTCGTAACCCGCGGTCGATCCGGTGCCCTTGCGATCGGCCCAGGCGACCTGCTGCAACCAGCCCGCATAGCCGTTATGGTGCAAAGGCGGCATTTCGGGATCGGCCAGGATACGGTTCAGCGCGCGTGACGACAGGCTGACCGAGTCGAAATTGCCGCCCGCAAAGTCGGGGAGCAGCTGGCGCAGCCCGGCGCTCACCTGCGACCCGTTGCTCCAGGAAAGGAGGGTATCGCCGACCCCGGCATCGCCCAGCGCGGCGGCATAGGCCGGGTCGTATACGGCGGCGAGCGGACCGCTCAGCCCGAGTTGCGCGGCGCTCTTGCGCGCGACCGAGACGATGACGCCGTTGCCGGTCGCATCGGTGCCGATCGTGCCGTTGAACAAATAGGGCAGACTGAGATCGGCCAGCCCCAGATTGGACGCGCCGTTCAGCGTGCCCGCGCGCAGCACGGTGTAATTGCCCACCGCATTGTTTAGCGAGGTCGCCAGCACGGCGATCTGCGCATTGGCGCCGATGGTGGCGGTGCCGGTGACATTGAGCAGCGTCGAGGTGCCCGCCGACCCGTTCACCGTCACGCCCAACGTACCGCCGTTCAGCGTCAGCGAATTGATGGTCGTGGTGCCGGTCGCGGTCAGCGCCAGCGTGCCGCCATTGACCGTCACCGCGCTGTTGCCCGCATTGGCCAGCCCACCGGTAAAGACCGAGGTGCCCGACACGTTCAGGGTGGAGGTGCCGCCGCCGAAATCGGCCGTGCCGGTATAGCTACCCGCCCCGGCCAGCGTCATGGTGTTGGTGCCGCCGCCGAAGGTGACGTTGCCGGTCACCTTGCCCGCATTGATCGTCAGTGTGTCGGGGCCGCCGCCCAGCAGGATCGCTCCCGAGATGGACGGCGCGATGCTGCCCGTCGTCGGGAAATTCTGGGTGATCGTCGTGCCGCCACTATTGGCCGACAGGTCGATCGCGACATCGGTCCCGGCGCCGTTCGCCGCGATCGTCCCGCTGTTGGTGATGCTGTTCAGCGTGCCCGACAGGTCGCGCACCGCATAGCTGGTCGCGCCGGTCGCCGAAAGGCCGGCGATCGTGCCGCTATTGGTCATCGAACCGACCGAGGCGCCGGTGTCGATCAGCACGCCCGTGGCGACCTGCCCCGCGCTGCCCGCGCCGCTGGCATTGATCGCGCCGCTATTGTCGAGGGCAGGCGTGGTCGTGCCGCTGCCGATCCAGACGCCCGTCACGCTCGCAGCGTTGCTGATCGCGGTCACGCTGCCGCGCACCACCATGCCGCCGGAGAGCGTGGTGGCACCGCCCAGCCCGCCGACCCGCACCGCATTGGCGGTGTTGCCCGCATAGACGCCGTTGCCGCTCGCGGAGCCGTTGATCGCGACGCTATAGCCACCGGTATCGCCCGAGATCGCGCCGATCGTCGTCGCGCTGCTGGCCGACCCGATCTGCAAGGCGGGGGCGGAGCCGTAATTGGTCAGCGTGCCCGCCGTCGTCGTCGTGGTCGTGCCGTTCGTCGTGGTGCTGGTCGCCGCCGCGATCGTCACGCCGCCACCGACATTGCCCGCCACCCACAGGGTCGGGCCGCCGAGCGCCAGATTCTGGGCGGTCAGCTTGGTCACATCGGCCGGTGCCGCCACCGAGCTATAGCCGCTGGTGATCATGGTCGCGGTCACGTTCACCGCGCCCGACACCGGGCCGTTCAGCACCGCCGCGCTGCTGCCCGTGCCATAGGCAGACACCGTACCGCCCAGCGCGACGTCGCCGTTCACCGCGCCGGTGGAAATGCCATAGCTGTTATCGCCAAAGACGCTGATCGTGCCGCTTTGCGTCAGCGTCCCGTTCAGTGGGCCGCCCAGCGCGATCCCGGCGCTGTTATTGCCGTTGACGGTGATCGAGCCGCTATTGGCGATCGCACCGTTGAACGTGCCCAGCGTCTGGATGCCATAGCGGTTCGATCCTTGCGCATAGGGGCCGTCCAGCACCGTGTCGCCATTGGTGTCGGTGCGGGTATAGCTTTCGCTGAGCGTGATCGAGCCGGTATTGGTGATGCTGCCGGTCACGCCGTCATTGGCCTGGATGCCGGTGCTGCCGTTGATGTCCTTCGACGTGATCGACCCCGCATTGGATACGGTGGAATTATTGTCGATCGTGACGGCCGCGCCCGGATTGCTCAGGGCGATAGAGCCGCCGCTGCCGATCGTGACGTTCCCGGCGGCCGAGGTGTTGAGCGGCGTCGTGGTCGAACCGCCGACATTGGTGTCGGCTAGCGCGGGCGTGGCGATCAGACCGAAGGCGACGGTCGAGAGATAGCGGATCGTCCTGTTTGCCACAAAAACCCCGGCACTGCGGCGGATATTCCCGCCTGGGAAAGACCATGCGGCTTGCCGTTCAGGCCAGCCCATTTCCCGCCCCTAGGAATGACGGCCATTTATCGTCAAATTAAAAGGACGATATATTCAGGCTACATGCATGACATCTTTGTCAGGAACAGTATTTTGCGGAATAACCTTCAACATTCCTATTCTACAACTTGTAACAATTTGTCGCAAATCCGTCGCAAATCTTGCGAGACCTGAATTGCCATACTTGCCCTGGCTTCTGGTGCCCGGCGGCCGGACATGCCACACCGGGCGTAAATCATAATAAGGGGTTGAGAATGCGCGTCGGAATTCGCCTGGTCACCATGCTGCTCGCCACCACGGCCGCCATCGCCTCGCCTTCGCTGGCCGGCGCGCAAGGGGCAACCGGCTATCACCGCGCACCCGATGCCATCGCCCGCGCGCTGGAGGCCCCGCCGACCCCGGCGGTCGCGCTCAGCCCCGATCATCGCACCATGGCGATACTGGGCCGCGAGAACCTGCCCTCCATCGCCAATCTGTCCAAGCCGATCCTGCGGCTGGGCGGCTATCGCATCGACCCGGCGACCAACGGCCTGGCCGAGGTGCGGGTCCAGTGGCTCAATGCGCTGAGTTTCCAGGATATGGCGACCGGCAAGACGATCACGGTCAATCTGCCCAAGGGCACGCGCTTCGCCGCACCGGACTGGTCGCCGGACGGGGCGCATCTGGCCTTTTACGTGCAGGAGCCGGACGGCCTGTCGCTCTGGATCGCGAACCGCGACGGGACGGCACGGGCGGTGGCCAAGGGGCTGAACGGCACCTTCGGCACGCCCTTTGCCTGGACACCCGACAGCCATGCGCTGATCACCTATATGGTCGTGCCGAACAGGGGCGCGCCGCCCGCCGCCGATCCGACCCCGAGCGGGCCCATCGTGCAGGAAAGCAGCGGCCGGACCTCGGCCGCGCGCACCTATGAGGATCTGCTGAGCGATGCGCATGACGAGGCGCTGTTCGATTATTACTTCACCGGCCAGCTCATGCGGATCGACCTGTCGGGCACCGCACAGGCCATCGGCGCGCCGGGGCTGATCGCCGATTTCAGCGTCTCGCCCGATGGCCGCTATCTGCTGACCGAGCGGTTGAAGCGCCCCTATTCCTATCTGCTGCCTGCCCGCTTCTTCCCCACCGAAATCGCCGTGTCGACGGTCGACGGGCAGCCGGTGAAGACGCTGGTCGACCGGCCGCTGGCCGACGACCTGCCGGTCGATTTCGACGCGACCGTAAAGGGCCCGCGCGACGCCGAATGGCGCGCCGACGCACCCGCCACCCTGGTCTGGGCCGAGGCGCTCGACGGCGGCAATCCGCGCGCGAAAATCGCCTTTCACGACAAGGTGATGATGCAGGCCGCGCCCTTTGACCGGCCTGCGGTCGAACTGGCCAAGACGCCCGCCCGCTATGCCACGACGATGTGGGGCGATGACGGCTTCGCGATGGTCGTCGACCGCGAATGGCGCTCGCGCACCGAACATCGCCTGGCGGTCTCGCCGGGTCGTCCGGGCGAGGCGCGGATGCTACTGACCCGCAATTATCAGGATCAATATGGCGATCCCGGCCGCCCGGTCATCGAGGAGAATGCGGCGGGCAAGCCGGTGATGCGTTTCACCCCGGCGCATGACGCGGTCTATGTCACCGGCGAGGGCGCGACCAAGGCGGGGGCCTTCCCCTTCCTGGCGACGATGAAACTAACCGGCGGCGAGCAGACACGGCTGTGGACCGCCAAGCCCCCCTATTACGAGACCATCGTCGCCATGCTGGACGACAGGGCCGACCGCGTCCTGACCCGGCGGGAAAGCGCGACGCTCGTCCCCAATTACATGATCCGGTCGGTGAAGGGCGGCGGCCTGAAGCCCGTCACTCGCTTCACCGATCCCGCGCCGGTCTTTGCGGGCGTGACCCAGCGGACCATCACCTATAGCCGCGCCGATGGCCTGCCGCTGTCGGGTTCACTCTATCTGCCCGCCGGTTACGACGCCAAGCGCGACGGGCCGCTGCCGACCCTGCTCTGGGCCTATCCGGCCGAATATACCGATGCGAAGGTCGCCGGGCAGACGGTCGACCAGGGCAACCGCTTCGTGCGGCCGCGCGGGATCAGCCATTTGTTCCTGCTGACCCAGGGCTATGCGATCCTCGACAACCCCGCCATGCCGATCATCGGCGAGGGCGGCGCGGAGGCCAACGACACCTATGTCCAGCAGCTTCAGGCCGACGCGCAGGCGGCGGTCGATGCCGTCGTGAAGCTGGGCGTCGCCGACCGCACCCGCATGGCGGTGGGCGGGCACAGTTACGGCGCGTTCATGACCGCCAATCTGCTGGCGCATACCGACCTCTTCCGCGTCGGGATCGCGCGGTCGGGGGCGTATAACCGCACCCTCACCCCGTTCGGCTTCCAGGCCGAGCAGCGCACCTATTGGCAGGCGACCGACACCTATACGAAGATGAGCCCCTTCACCTTCGCCGACCGGATCAAGGCGCCGATCCTGCTGATCCATGGCGGCGCGGACGACAATAGCGGCACCTTCCCCATCCAGTCGGAGCGGATGTACGCCGCGCTCAAGGGCAATGGCGCGACGGTCCGCTATGTCGTCCTGCCCAACGAGCCGCACGGCTATCGCGCGCTGGAGTCGACCGAGGAGACGCTGTGGCAGATGACCGACTGGCTGGACCGCTACGTCAAGCCCAAGCTGCCCGCCGCCCGGTAAGCTAGAGTCTGATCCACTGACGTGGATGCGGCACCGGCCCACTCCCCCACCCGACCGCCCACAGCGTATCCTGAATGGGCGGTCGGGTGGGGGAGTGGGCTGGTGCCGCCCCGATCCAGCTTTGCCGGATCAGACTCTAAGCCTCGCCCCGGCGCGTCACGTCCACAGGATCACGACCGCATTATAGGTCATGTGGAGCAGGATCGCCGGGGCCAGCCGCCCCGACCGCTTGAAGATCACGCAATTGGCCGCCCCCAGCAGCGCGACCGGCAGCCAGGACAGAAAGGGGTGGTAGATGGCAAAGAACGCCGCCGACCCCGCCACCGCCGCCCAGCCGCCCCAGGCTTTCCATTGCCGGTCGAGCGTCCGGAACAACAGGCCCCGGAACAGATATTCCTCGGCAAAGGGCGCCATCAGGATCGCCATCACCGCATAGGCCGTCGCCATGCCGGGAATGGGGTCCATCCGGCTGCGCGCCGCCTGGATCGCCTCCGCCGCCCAAGGCATGGTCGATATCGCCATCAAATAGACATGCGCGACCGCCGCCAGCACTAGGCCGCCGCCGACCGCCCCCGCCAACCATAGCAGGTCGCGGCCATTGCCCGCGATGTAACGCCGGACCCAGGACTCCTCCGCCCCGTCCCCGTGCCGCCAGCACCAGATCGCCGCCGGTTCGACCCCGCGCTTGATCAGGAACGAGGCCATGCCGATCGACACGCCGATCGCGCAGACGGCATAGCCCAGGCTCTGCGCCACCGCGATGCTGCCCTTGTCGAACGCGAAGGTCGCGGCGGTGATGACCGCATTGCATTCGATCAGGATGCTGATCGCGACCATCGCGTGCATCAGGGTCGGCGGCGGCGGCAGATGCTCCGACCAGGGATCGTAGAGATAGGGCAGCCGCGCGCGCAGATTCTCCCACATCGCCGCCGCCGTGATCCAGGAATAGACGATGCCGACGATCACCAGATTCCATTGCTGCGTCATGACGCCGATCGCGAAGGTCAACATGCCGAGCTGCGCCGCCCAGAGGCGACCGCGCGGGACCTTCTGCGGCTCGCCCGATTCCGACACGATGGTGACGAGCGTCACCGCCTTTTCGGCCATGCTGCGCGCGAACAGGAACCAGGCGACGCCCAGCAGCGCGATCTTCCACGCGTCGCCCGGAAACATCCAGCCGGCGAACAGCAGGACCAGGCCGACCAGGATGCTCGCGATCATCGACCACAGCCACGCCTTGGCCTTCAGCATCGCCTCCAGCCCGCGCGGCCAGGTCATCGCGATCCACAGCGCCGACCCTTCCGAGGTCAGCGATTTCGGCCCCAATATCCACAGGAAATAGGTGCCGAAGAAGATGCCCGCCGCGCACAGAAATTCCACGAATCCGCCGCATGGGCCATCACATCGCGGAAATTGATCAGCTGGATGCCCGCCACCGTGACCGGGATCAGGAAGACCTGGACCAAGGCGCTGCGGTCGCGGACGAACCACAGATATTCCTTGCGGAACAGCGGATCGCGGCCGAAGCGCATCGCCTTGCCCGGCCGGACGGGGGCGCTGTCCGAAGAAAAGGCGCCGCTCAGCCCCTGGCCCACCGACCGTGCGCTGAACGCGACCGCCGCGGCGATCAGGACCGCGCTGACCGCGCCGCATAGCGCCACTCCGCGCCAGAGCGACACCTCGCCCGCCGCGTCCATGCCCAGGAACAGCCGTAGCACGGGCCAGCTTCGGTCGCCGTCATCGACCCAGCCGGCCAGGCCATGCGCGATACCGGGCATCAGCCGCAGGACGAAGAACATCAGGATCATCGAGGCATAGCCGAACCAGCCGATGATCCCGATCGCCGCGCCGCGACTGCGCAGCGGCAGGCGCAGCATCGCACCGATCTCCAGCGCCTTGCCGACGCACGCCGCCGCCACGGTCAGCGGGATGCCGATCAGGATGGCGGCCGCCACCCCCATTTCGGGACCTCCGGTCACGCCGTACAGGATGCCCGGAAAGGCCGGGGCGGCCCAATAGGTCGGATTGGCGGCCAGCGGGGCCAGCATCTCGGCCAGGAACACCGCGCCTGCACCGATCGGATGGCTGAGCAGCCATTCCCACATCGGATGCCGTCGCCGCTGGAGATCGAGGTCGAGCCCCTCGCCCTGGCACACGACCATGGCGAACCACCAGATCAGGATGATCGAGCCGAGCATCGACGCCAGCGCCCCCGAGCGGGGAAGCGCGGACAGGCCCGGCGCCGCATCGTCGCGGGGCACCAGATGCCGGTTGCCCGATCGGGCGACCAAAGTGCGCAGCTGCGCCTCGATCGCGTCCTCGTCGCCGCCATCCTCATGCGCGATATGCTCCGCCTCCGACCGGAAGCTCTGGTCGCTGACGATATATTGGCGCGCGGTGCCTGCGTCGTTGTAGAACCATTGCCGCACCGGGATCAGCCCATGCTGGCGGGCGCGGGCGACCTGCCCCGCCTCGACCGCCGTCATGACAGAAAAGGCGGCGAGCCCGTGGAGCAGCAGCATGAAGAGCAGCGACAGGATCGCGCCGATCGACCCCAGATTCGCCGCCCAGTTCACGCGCCGGTTGTTGAGCAACTGCCGCTGTCGCGACTGGCGCCCGCCCGCGCGCCGCCGCGACACCTTCAGCAGCAACCAGACCGTCCGCCAGAAACCTGGCGCCGCGTCCCCCGTCATCATGCGGCGTGCGGCCGCGCGGTGAGCTTCAGGAACAGCGCCTCCAGATCATCCTCGCCATATCGCGCCTTCAGCGCGCCCAGCGATCCGCTGGCGATCAGTGCGCCTTCGCCCATGATGACGGCATGGCTGCACAGCCGGGCGACATGGTCCATCAAATGGGTCGAAAAGACGATGGTCGTGCCCGCCGCCGCCGTCTCGGTGATCAGGTCGTAGAAAAGGTGCGTCGACTCGACGTCCAGCCCGTTGGTCGGTTCGTCCAGGACCAGCAGGCGGGGGGCGTGCAGCATGGCGAGCAGCAGCCCCAGCTTCTTCTTCATGCCGCGCGAATAATCCTCGGCATAATTGTCGAGCTCGCCCGCCAGCCGCAGCCGCTGCGCGACCGGCATGATCGCCGCCATCGCCGCCTCCACATCCAGGCCGTGCATCCCGGCACTGAGTTCCAGCAATTCGCGCGCGGACAGATAGGAATAGAAGACCGGCTCGTCGGGCAGGAAGCCGATCAGCCGCTTGACCGCCACCCGATCCTCAAAGGCGTCGAGCCCGGCGACATGCAGGCTGCCCGAACTCGCCTTCAATATCCCCATGAGCAACCGGAACAACGTCGTCTTGCCTGCGCCATTGGGACCCAGCAAGCCGCATATCTGGCCCTCGGGGATCACAAAGGAAATATCGTTCAGCGCGATCTTGTCGCCGAAACTCTTGGAGACATGGTCGATCGTGACAATATTTTCACGATCCCGCAGCTGATCCGTCGGCATCTCCGCCATCACTTCCCCCTCAGCGACCATTTCCCCGGCGATCGTCATCCGCCATATCTTAGGCGAGCGTTGTCACTATTGAAAAGATGCCTCGAAAAACGAATGGGGCCGATGCGCAAACTGCACCGGTCCCGTTTCGTCACTCCGCCGCGACCGGGCGGCTGGGGTCGCGGTCGTTGGCGACCGCCGGGCCCGCCAGGATCGCGGTGCCCTTTTCGGACAGCATCATCCCGATCAGCGCCTGAAGGCTGCTGGCCCCTTCGCCGCCACCGGCACCGCCGGTGTTGATCTGCACCCGCGGCACGATGTCGACGCCCGACTTCTCCAGTGCTTCGGCCAGCCGTTCGATCACCTGACGGGTCAGCTGGTACTGCGCACCGCCCGAGGCGGCCGCCTGTTTCTCGATCGTCTCGGCGGTGGCGAGGCCGGTCTTGGTGATCCGGTCCGCTTCCGCCGCCGCCAGCGCCACGACCTTCGCCGCCTCGCCCTCGCCGGTGATGCGGATGCGGTCGGCCTCGGCGCGGGCGATGGTGCGGGTCTGCTCGGCCTCCTGCATCGCGCGCTTCAGTGCGGCCTTGCCCTGGTTTTCCTGCACCAGGATCTGGAGTTCGGAGCCGGTGATCGCGGTCTGCTGCTCGGCGCGAGCCTGCGCCTCGCGCAGCGCCTTTTCGCCCTCGGCCGCGATACGCTGCTTCTCATAGGTCGCGACGCGTTCCTCGGCGACCTGACGCTCGCGCAGCTGTTGCAGCACCTTTTCGATCTGGTCGTTGCCCGCCGCCGCGCGCGGCGTGCCGATCAGCACCTCCTGCAGTTCCAGATTATAGGCGCCGAACTTGGCGCGCATCTCCGCCCCTGCCAGTTCCTGGATGTCGGACCGGTCCTGGAGCAGTTCGATCAGCGTCTTCTTCTGCGCGACATTCTTGAAATAGGCCGACACCATCGGGTCGAGCGTCTGTTCGACCAGCTTCTTGATGTCGCCGAAGCGCTGGATGACGAGCGGCGCCTTGCGATAGTCGATATGCACGACGACCGAGAGCGGCAGCGTCGGCTCGAACGCGTCGCGGGTGATCAGCGACACCTGGGACAGGTTCTCGTCCAGCTTGTGCTGGCCGGTCACATCCTCATCCCATTTCAGGATGAAGTTGGTCGTCGGCACGATCAGGATCTTGCCCGCATAGGTGTTGAAGGCATATTTGCCCGGCAGCAAAGGTTCCGACCAGACGCCGCGCGACCCGCGCGGGACCAGCTCGCCGTGGCGATAATCGTCGCCCGAGGTGTCCGCATTGTCGGTGCCGGTATAGCTGATGACGACGCCGACATGGCCGATCTCGATCACCGTCTTGGCGACCATCTCGACGGTCGCGAACAGGCGGTTGATGAAATAGCTGCCCTCGACCAGCACCTGCAGCTGTCGCCCGCGACGACCGCCCGCCGCGATGAACTTCTCCGGGTCCTGGAAGCTGTTGTGGAAGGTCGCCGGATCGGCCTGATCGGTGCCGACCTCGGGCGCGATGATATGGTCGGCGGTCAGCGCAGGGCCGTCATGCACGGTCACGATGCCGATCTGGTCGGCCGAATCCTTGATGACCACCGCCTGAAAGCCGCCCCGGCTCTCGATCACGCTCTGCATTTCGGCGAAGAGCTGCGGGTCGTTCGCCTCCAGCATCAGGCCGTAAATCTGCTCGCGGGTGATGATGACGAACTGGGCGAGATTGATGGCATAGGTGCCCTCGCGCAGGATCGTGCGCTGCGGCCCCTTCTGCCCGCCATCGGCCAGGAAGCGGCGCACGTCGAGAAAGTCGATGGTGCGGACATTGCTGGCCAGCGTCTGGGTCGGCCCCAGCGGCGCACCGTCACGCGCGAAGACATAGCCGATCTGGCCCTGTGGAATAGTGACCAGCGGTTGCGCATGGACCTTATACTGGAACGGCACGAAGAAGTGATAGCCGCCGCGAAGTACGTCGGGCTGGTAACCGGCCTCTCCATTCATGGCGATCAGGCCGCTGGTGATCGAACCATTGCGGCTCCAGATCTTCTCGACGATCGCGACACGATTGTTACCGACATAGCGTATCATGCGGGAGGCAATAAAAAGACAAACGACGACAAGAGCCACGACAGCCGCGGCGCCGAGCACGAAAGTATTTGCCATCTGAGGAAGGTGTCCTTGGGACCTGTAAAGAGCGCCCCCTGAGCGCCCGCGCCGCTTCTACGCCTCTTCAATCGGGCTTGATAGTGAAATCGGCGGGCTCGTAACGACGCCGAATATAGAGGGCGGCGGCATCCGCGTCGCGTGCGGCGATACGGGCACGCTCGTCGGTCAGCTCGCCAAGTGCTTGATGGATCAGGGCAAGCGTGTCCGCCGCCTGCGCCTGGATGGCCGTTCGCCGTTCGGGCGGGGCCTCGGCCAGCGCGGTGGCGGTGGTCCGCACTACGATCTCCAGGTCGCGCGCCAACGCCTGGTACCGATGATCTTCATGGTCCCAGCCCCGCGCCCCGATCGCCTCCAGACGATCCTGGCACCCCGAGTCGAGCAGGGCCGCCGAGTCGGTCGCGCTCGCCAGACGCTGCCGAGAGAGGATCGCGTCGGGCGTCGTGGCCCTCCGCACCTGACGACGCGCCCGGGCGTCGAGGATCGCGGCGCCCGCGACGGCGATGCATCCCAGCGTCAGGAACAGCATCAGAAAGACCGCGCTGAACCGCAGGCCCAGCCGCAGGACACCGTCCACGCCCGATCCCCCGGGCGCCAGGAGCAGGCTGAGCGGCACCACGGAGATCAGATAGGCGACGATCCCGAAATGCAGGAATACCGCCGCGACCAGCCGCCAGGAGGCCAGCCGAGACCCGGACCGAGAAGAAGGCGACGCCCGCATCGCCGCCATTCTAATCCTGCCCGCGTTGCGACGCCAGCGGACCTAATCGTAATAATAGGGCGACCGCCGGGTCCAGACCGAACGCGGATAGCGGTCGTGGAGCAGGTGGAAGGCCCGCTTGCCCAGATGATCGTGATTGCCGCCCCAGCGCGCCACGCGGATCAGGCGATACAGCGCCTCCGGCGAACGCGGATCGCCCGGATGGGCACGGACATAGGCCAGCATGTCCCCCCAGAGCGAATGCGCCAGGCGTGGATTCGGGCCCGCCCCGCCGAACACGAAGTAGCGCCGCTCGGCTTGGGCGCGGGGCAGCCCAGCAACCGCGAAACCGGGCAGACGCAGGGGGAAGCCACCCGGTCCACAGTGCGACAGGCAGGTCAGGTCGATGGGCTCCTGCTGATCGTCGCTGGGCACATCATAGAAGCCGACGTCATAGGCCCCCGCCAATGGGAAGCGCACCGCCGCCGTCGCACGGCCGCGCGGGATGACCAGCCAGTCCACCCAGTAACCGGCGAATTGCGGCACGGTGCCGACCGGCCGGGCATAATCGGTCAGGTCGACGCGGATACTGGGGATCTTGGCCATGACGAAGGCCTCGGCGAATTGCTTGTCCGCGCCGGGGGCGGTCCGCACGATCCGCCGCCAGTCGGGCGCCAATTGCGGCAGCAGCGTCGTCAACAGGGTCGCCAGCCGGTCGATCGCGACATGGTCCTGCAACTGCACCGCCCGGCCATAGCCGGTCAGCGCTAGGTCCAGGCGCAATTCGCGCGGGATCGCGATGTCCGCCGCCAGCGCGATCCGCTCGGCGAGCGGCAGCCGGTCGATGATCGCGCGCGACTCCGCCCCGAAGCCGACGAAGCGGCCGCTCGGCAACCGCCCGACCAGCCCTTCGCCTCCCGGCCAGATCGCCTCGACGCAGGTGGCGCTGCCGGGCTCGCAATAGGGCGAACGCAGCATGGCCTGTGCGAAATCGGCGAGCGACGTCGCAAACTGCGCGCGCACGGCGGTGAAGATGTTGCGATCGGACAGCGCCAGGTCCTGCCGGGCCAGCACCCGCTCCACCGATGCCCGGGTGATCGCGGGATCGGTCGACGCAAGGGTCAACCGGATCGCATGATAGCGGGCGGTCAGCCAGGCCGGATCGTCCGGCGCGACGGCCTCGGCCGCCCTGGCCAGCGCGGGTGCGCTTGCATCGCCGGATTGGGCGAGCGTCAGGGCCGCGACCAGCCAGGCGGACTTGTGCGTCGCAGCCCAGCGCGCCGCGGCATGGACGAGCGCCTCTTCCCGCTTCCGTGACTGAAGCGTGCGGATCCAGTCCGCCTCCTCGGGCCTGGCCGTCGCTTTGTCGGCCAGCGTCATATAGTCGCGCAAGGCCGCGGCGATATCGGGGATCGGCGCGCGTTCGCCCAGTTGCCCGCCCAGCCGTGCCAGAAGCTGCGCCGGATGCTCATGATATTCCAGGATCTGGCGCATCCGCCCGACCTCGCCCCGACCGAACGTGCCCGCCGGGGCGGCGGCGAGGCGGTTGATCGCGGCATGGGCGCCCGCAAACCCCGCCGGATCAGGCGTAGCGAGCGCGCCGCGCAGGATAGCGCGGGCCTCTAGATAGAGGCCGGTCCGTGCCCAGGGCGATCCGGCATCGCGCACGATTCCGGCGAAACGGCTGGCCGCATCGCCATATCGCCCGTCATACAGGGCCAGCGCCGCGAGCTGATAAGCCCGGTCCGCGCGCAACCAGGCGGGCGCGTCGGCTGGCAGCGCTGGCAGGGTCACGCCCGGCTTGCTGCACGCCTCGAACACCGCGTCCTGCCCGGCGAGCCAGGCACGCACTGCCGCCGAGCCCGCGCCATATCGCCGGACCCGGTCGTTCAGCGTCGCGGTCGCGGTGGCGAAGGCGTCGTCGAAACAGGTCGGGATGGCGGTATAGTCCGGCCCCTCGCGCTCGGTCGCGATATAGAAGACATCGGGCTGCGCCCCCGCAACCGCTCGCCGCGCCGCCACCCAATCCATCATGGTGCGGTCGGGTCGCGATCCGCAGCAGGGGTTTGTCAGCGCCCGGGTCGCAGCCGGACCGATGGTCAGGCCGTTGAGCGCCCGCCAGTCGAGATAGAGCAGTGCGTCCCCGGCATCGACCTTCACGATCCCGATCCGCCCATCGGCCAGCGCGGCGCGCTCGGCCGCGTCCTGGGGTGTCGACTGGACATAATGCGGCATGGGCGGCGGCCCGCCCGAGGCCAGGACCCGCGTCCCGACCAGCGCCACGGCCAGCACCAGAACGCCCGCCGACCGCCATCCCCTCATCGCCACCCCTCGACCTCCCTGCGCACCGCCGCGAAATCGCCCGGCGTCCAGCTATGCGGATCGAACAGATAGACGCGTCGTCCCGGCGGCGCGCGCCGGACGGGCGTATCGGTCGCGATTCCCAGAGCCGTCCGACAGCGAGGATGCCGAAAATCCCCGCCCTTCGCCAGCCTGCCACGGATGATGTGATCGCCCCGTCCCATGCGGAACAGCATCGGCACGATCTCATCGACCGGCGCGGCGTCGAGCCATGTCTCTGTATCGCACCACGAGGCCAGCGCCGTCATCGACAGGCGGGTGGTGCGGGGCAGTGCACGGCGCAGGTCGGTCAGTACCTCGAGCAGCGCCTGGCGCTGCGACGCGCGCACCTCGAAGTCGATCTGCACCATCGGCGCGGCGATCCGGGTCGCGTAATGGAGCACCGCCGCGCTGGTCCAGCGGCGCAACTCCGGCGTCCAGGCGAGCCGCCGCGACTCGTCGATCTGGACATGGACCAGCACGATGGCGGGCGGGCGATCGACCCGCAAAGGGTGACGCCGCCCCCGCGCGACCACCCGGTCGCCGACGAGCTCGACAAAGCCGCTCTGCACCGCCACCTCGGCGGGGGCTGCGACGAAGCGCAGATCCTCGGGCCGCTCCCAGGCCCACAGGATCAGCGTCGAAGGCGCGCGCGCGCGGGGCGTGCAGCCGCCCAGCAGCGCCAGCAGGCCCAGCGACAGCGCGACCCGGTGGATCAGGCTCCGGCTCCCATCGGCACAGGCAGGTGGCGGGCCAGCTTCGTCTCGAGCAACTGCACCAGTTCGGGTTGCATGAAGGCGAAATCGTCCGGGATATCCAGGCAGATGATCCGCTTGCCGCCCAGCGCCGCGCGAAACCGGCGTTGCAGCCTGGCCCGATGCGCCTTTTCCATGACGACGATCACATCGGCCCAGCCCAGCGTCTCGGCCGTGACGGGGTGCTCGGCATCATGGTTGGTGCCTGCGGAATCGACTTCCAGATCGGCGCGACGCGAAAATATCTGTTCGGCGGTCGGGCTGCGCAGCTTGTTCTGGCTGCAGACGAACAAGACGGTGCGGATGCGCGGCATGATACCGCCACCCTATGCCACCCGGTTCGCGATGCAAGGCCCGCGAGCGATTGGTCACGAAACGGCACCGGCGCCATCGCCTGCAGGCCGCGCCGCCAGGTCCGGGACTCATGGCCCGTATCCGGCGAGACGAAAAGGCGCTGGAGATACCCGCCGTCCTCAGCGCTTCGGCATTGGCGCGGGGGGCGCTGCGCGAAGAAACCGGGCGCGATCGCCCCGGATCAAGATCCGATTTCCTTGCACCCCTCAACATCACATTGAGATAGAATGATTTAAAACATTACATTTTTGTCATTTTGATATTCGCGTCCGTTTCATGTAACCGGTTACAAACAGTCGCTGCCAAAGCGTCGTTTGAGGAAAACAGGAGGGGATGACATGAAGAAGGCGATTGCCCACAGGATTCTGGCCGCCACGCGGATGAGCAGCTCTTGGGCCGCGATCCTGGCGGTCGGAGCGATCGGCATCCCCTCGGTGGCTTTGGCCCAGACCGCGACATCGACGCTACGCGGCCGCGCGCCGGCCAATGCCGAGGTCGTGGTGACCGAAGTCAACACCGGCGCGGTCCGACGGACGACGGCCGATGCGAACGGCAACTATGTCGTCGCCGGCCTGCAATCGGGCAGCTATCGCGTAACCGCGGGCGACCGCACGGGCGACGTCGCCGTCGCGATCTCCTCGAACGCCGTGCTGAACCTCGACGCGCCGACCCAGACCGCAGCGGAGTCGGGAGACATCATCGTGCGCGGCACGCGTCCGACGGTCGATGTCCGCTCGTCGGCGGTCAACCAGATCGTGACGCTGCACGACATCGCGGTCGTGCCGCAGACGACGCGCAACTTCCTGGAATTCGCGGACACGGTACCGGGCGTCCAGTTCAGCGTCGATGCGACGGGCAACACCTCGCTACGCGGCGGTGCGCAGGTCACGTCGGCGGCCAATGTCTATATCGACGGCGTCAGCCAGAAGGATTATGTCGGGGGCGGATCGGGCATCACCGGCAGCGCGGGCGCGCAGGGCAATGGCGACCCCGGCAACCCCTTCCCGCAGCTCGCCATCGCCGAATACAAGGTCCTCACGTCCAACTACGGCGCGCAATATGGCGACGCGGCGAGCACGATCATCCTCGCCCAGACCAAGTCGGGCACCAATCAGTTCCATGGCGAGGCATTCGGCCAGTTCACCAACCAGGACCTGCGCGCCCGGACCCCGGCGGAAAAGGCGACCGACACCCCCAAGGCCAAGGTGCCGAGCTGGGAATATGGCGCGGCGCTGGGCGGCCCGATCATCAAGGACGTCGCGCACTTCTTCGCCACCTGGGAGCATAAGAGCCTCTCGAACCAGAGCAGCGTCTATCCGGGCTCCGGCGTCACCCAGGCGCAGGCGGTCGCGCTGCTGCCCGCCGATCTGGCCAGCCAATACGGCCCGGTGACGAACCCGTTCACCGAGAATCTGTATTTCGGCAAGATCGACATCGAGCCGACGTCCAAGGACCGAATCGAATTCACCGGCCGCCTGCGCGTCCAGGACCAGATTTCGGGCGGCAACGGGCAGGCCGCGGCTTCGACCGCCGCGCCCTTCGTCAACAATGACCGCCGCGCGGATGTTCGCTGGCAGCACAGCGAAGACAAATGGGTGAACGAAGCCCGGCTGAGCTATCAGAACACCAACGCCGCGACGACGGCGACCCGGGCGTCGCCGCAATTCCAATATACCTATTTCCCGTCCGCCGCGACGACCACGCAGCCGACCACGCTGCTCATCACCGGTGGGCCGGGGTCGGGCGTCGGCGCGATCAACCGCCAGCGCGGCTGGACGTTCAAAGACGACCTGACGCTGCCGAACATCGAATTCGCCGGCAATCACTCGCTGAGCATCGGCGGCAGCATGGCCTCGATCGAGCTGACCTCACAGAACGCAAGCTCGGACCTGGCCAACGCGACCTATTATTATGCGGTCACACCCGCCGGAGTCGCGTCGACGCCCTATGAGCTGCAATATCCCAACCTGACCGCCGGCTATACCTCGGCGGGCGTTACGACCAAGGCGAAGCAGTACAGCGCCTATATCCAGGACGACTGGGCCGTCGATTCGCACCTGACGCTGAACCTGGGCGTGCGCTGGGATCACGAAGTGGTGCCCGCCTATCTGAACTATGTGACGCCCGCCAATGTCGTCGCGGCGATCAACGGGCCGTTCCCGGGCACGAACCAGAGCTATGCCTCGGTCCTCGCCCAGGGCAATGGCTCGACGCCGGGCTATAACATCAACGACTATATCAGCACCGGCAAGAACCGCCGGGCGCCCAACAACTTCTCGCCGCGCATCGGCTTCTCCTACGATGTCTATGCCGATGGCCGCCATGTGATCTTCGGCGGTTATGCGCGCGCCTATAACCGCAACCAGTTCTCCATCCTGGCGCTGGAGACGACGAAGATCGCGCTGAACGGCAATCCGGAGGTCTATTTCCCGTCCCCCTATACCCGCAACGCCTTCGGCCCCTGCGCCACGGCAGCGGACATCAATCCGACCAACCACTGCTATGCCTTCGACCCGGCCTATCTGACGCCGGCGGGCCTCGCTGGTCTGCAGACCAGCCCGAGTTCGCATGAAGTCGACCTGCTGCCGAACAACATCCGGACGCCGCATTCGGACCAGTTCAGCCTGGGTATGCGCAACACCATCGGCGACTGGAACACCCAGGTCACGCTGTCCTATATCGAAAGCTTCGACGGGATCGTCGGTCGCTTCGGCAACCGCTATTCCAACGGCGCCTATTTCCAGAACGGTTCGCCCTGGGGTGCGCAGGGCGTGCCGGGCATCGGCAGCCTGATCATCTTCGACAATGGCGCGCGGGATCGCCTGCTCCAGCTCGGTGTCGGTGCGCAAAAGCCCTACACCAAGGATTCGGGATGGAGCGCGACCTTCTCGTACACGCTGTCCTTCTCCGACCAGAACAACCTGGCGGGCGGGTCCAACCCGTATCAGGTCAACGCCAACCAGTATCTGTTCGACCTGCCCTATGCGTCGCAATATCCGTTCGTGCGCGGCACGGCGGCGCCGACGCACCGTATCGTCGCGACCTATACCCGCGACCTGTTCTGGGGCCTGCAGGTGGCGGCCAAGGCCGAGCTGGCGACGCCGACCTTTGCGACGACGATCATCGGCTGCCCGAGCGTGTGCAACGCCCAGGGCGGCTCGGCCCTGTTCGTCAGCCGCAAGCCGGACGAGTTCCTGGGCTATAAGCAGATCGACGTGCAGTTGACCAAGAACGTCACCTTCTGGCGGTCGCTGTCGGGCTATGTCCGCGCCGACTTCCTGAATATCTTCAACTTCCACAATTACGATCCGATCGCGGTGTCCTACCCTGCCGCGACGAGCAGCGATCCGGAGACCGCGCTCGCCCAGTCGATGCGCGCGGTGCCGCAATATAACCGCCAGGGACCGATCGTCGGCGTGCCGTTCACGGTGAAGCTGTCGGCGGGCCTGCGCTTCTGACCCGACATCCGGATGCCGCCGCCCGTTTGACGGGCGGACGGCATCCGGTTCAGGATCGCGACTTCTCCTACAACGCCGGGTGATGGTGATGACACAGCAGCAGGGCGCGCGCGCCATCCGGTCGGTGGCCGTCATCGGCGGCGGATCGGCGGGCTGGATGGCGGCGGCCGCCCTGTCCAAGATGTTCGGCCGCACGATCCGGGTGGTGCTGGTCGAATCCGAGGAGATCGGCCTGATCGGTGTCGGCGAGGCGACGGTGCCGCACCTCTCCGCCTTCAACCGGCTGCTGGAGATCGACGAGGGCGAGTTCGTCCGCCAGACCCAGGGCAGTTTCAAGCTGGGCATCCAGTTCAACGACTGGGGTCAGATCGGCGACAGCTATATCCATGGTTTCGGCACGATCGGCCGCGACCTGGGGATGCTGCCCTTCCACCAATATTGGCTGAAGGCGCGTACGGCGGGGCGTGGGGCCGACATCGGCCGCTATTCGCTGAACACGGTCGCCGCGCCGCTCGGCAAGTTCATGGTGCCGCCGCGCGATGCGCCGCCCAACTCGCCGCTCGCCGAAATCGCCTATGCCTATCATTTCGACGCGGTGCTCTATGCCCGCTTCCTGCGCGCGCGGGCCGAGGCGCAAGGGGTCAAGCGGATCGAGGGCAAGGTCGTCGCAGTCGAGCGCGAGGCCTCACGCGGCTTTGTCGACCATGTCCGGCTGGAGAGCGGCGAGCAGGTCCAGGCCGACCTGTTCCTTGACTGCACGGGATTCCGCGCGCTGCTGATCGGCGATGCGTTGCAGGTCGGGTTCGACGACTGGACCCGCTGGCTGCCCTGCGACCGCGCGCTGGCCGTGCCGTGCGAGAAGGTCGGGCCGCCCACCCCCTATACCCGCGCGACCGCGCGCGAGGCGGGGTGGCAATGGCGCATCCCGCTGCAGCACCGCACCGGCAACGGCCATGTCTATAGCAGCGCCTTCACCAGCGACGACCGGGCGGCGGATATCCTGCTCTCCAACCTCGACGGCCCCGCACAGGCGGACCCGAAGTCGCTGCGCTTCACCAGCGGCAAGCGGCGCAAGCTATGGGATCGCAACGTCGTCGCGCTGGGGCTGGCCGGGGGGTTCCTGGAGCCGCTGGAATCGACCGCCATCTATCTGATCCAGGCGGGCATCAACCGGCTGATGCAGCTGTTTCCCGATGCGGACTGCGACCCCGCGCTCCAGGCGGCCTATAACGACCAGTCGGCGTTCGAATATGAGCGGATCCGCGACTTCCTGATCCTGCATTACCATGTCACGCAGCGGACCGATTCCGATTTCTGGAACTATCTCCGCACCATGGCGGTGCCCGACACGTTGCGGCATACGATCGATTTGTTCGTCGCCAATGGCCAGTTCTTCCGGAACGGTACCGAGATGTTCGGGCTGACCAGCTGGGTACAGGTGATGCTGGGCCAGGGTCTCTATCCGCAACGCTATCACCCGGCGGTCGACTGGGTCGCGACGCCCGACTGCCTGGCGCTGGTCGACCATGTCGAAAAGGTCGTCGCCTCCAATGTGGGGCTGATGCCCGCGCACGAGCAGTTCATCGCCCGCTGCTGCGCCGCGCCGGCGGGGTCGGCAATGCGGCGGTAGGCGCGCAGGCCTATCCGGCGACCGCGCCGGTCTTGTCGAGCTGGCGCCGCCCGACCAGCAGGCCGCCCTCCAGCCGGGCGCACAAGGCGGCGTAATAGTCGGCGAGGAAGCCCTCATCGTCGCCGTCATCGGCCAGCCCCGCCTTGCGCCGGATCGTCGCCGCGACCGTGCGGCGTGCGTCCGGATCGCCGTTGCGGATCACGTCTTCCAGCGTCTGCAACTCATAGACGCCGTAGAGCGCCAGTGCCGAATCCGGGAAGGCGCGGCGCGGCCGGTGGCCGATCGCGGTCAGGTCGATGGCCAGGGCGCGCCGGACGGTCTGCACCACCCAGGTGCCCGCGACGAGATCCCCGATGCGCAGCCGGTCGCGGTTGAACAGCGGGAAGAACAGGAAGATGCCGGTCCACAGCAGCGCGAAGATGGTCAGGAACGCGTCGGCGGTGCCCATCGCCTCCTGCGCGCCGAGGAAGGACAGCGGCAGGAATATCTCGATCTCACGCATCGCGTTGCGCGCCAGCACGGCGCCAGCGGTCAGCCGGGCACCGTCCCGCGCGACCACGCGCAGGCCCATCAGCCGCTTGCCCGGCGTCGCGCCGCGCCCGCTCAGCTCGAACAGCACGAACCAGCCGTTGCGCAGGCAGAAGGCACCGATCAGCCACAGGATCAGCGCGATCGACGCGCGCGTCGCCTGACCGAAGGCGAACAGGGTCACGGTCGCCGCGATCAGCACCAGCAGCATCAGGATCAGGTCGATCAGGAACGCCGCCGCCCGCGTGCCCGCCCCGCCCAGCTCCAGCTGCAAATCGACCCCTTCGGGCGTGACGAAGCTGCGCCGCAGGGTGAAGGGTGGCTTTTTCCTATTGCGGCGAACGAAGCGCATGTCGCCTCCCGATACCGTAATAATAGATCAGCCACGCCACCAGCACGACGCCGCCGATGCCCGCGCGCATCGCGTCGCGCGTTACCACCTGCCGCCCGATCCCCTCCAGGATCGCCGCGACCGCCAGCATCAGGACGACGCCCGCCACCGCGATGGCGCTGGACCGCCCTTCCTCGACCAGCGCCGCCATCCGCGTTCGCCGCCCCGGAAAGGCGATGGCGGTGCCGATCCGCATCCCCGCCGCGCCCGAGATCATGATCGCGAACAGCTCGGTCGTGCCATGGATCGCCAGCCAGGCGACGAAGTTCAGCCCCAGCCCCTTGTCCGCGAACACCGCGATCATGGCGCCCAGCATCAGCCCGTTATAGAGGATCAGCAGCGCGGTCGGCACGACGAACGCGAAGCCCAGCGCAAAGGCGAAGATCGCGATCTGCGCATTATGGCCGAACAGGAAGCTGGCAAAGACGCCCAGCCCGCTCTCCTGGCTATGATAGAGCGTATCGCGCAGCGTCGCCGCCGAGGCACTGGGATCGCGCCCGCCCGCCAGGCCGTCGGGCATGATGCCGTAGAACCAGCTGGGATCGGCGCGGACGAGCGCATAGGCGGCGATGGCCCCCGCCACGGTCAGGAACGCCATCACCAGCGTCTCGCGCCACAGCGAGGCGACCGCCCTCGGCCAGCCCTTGGTGAAAAAGCCCAGCAGGTCGCGCCACACCGAATCCGACACACCATAGAGCTGGAAATAGGCGCGCGCGCACAATTGCTCGAGATAGGCGATCAGCGCGCGGTCGAGCGAGGTTTCACGTGCCACCGACAGCGACGACAGGGTCACGCGGTAGAGCAAGGGCAGGGCCAGCAGATCGTCCTCGGACAGGACGCGGACCGAGCGTTTCTCGATCCGCTGGAGCAGCGCGTCCAGCCGCGTCCAGTCGGCCTCGTGCGCGGCGCGAAAGCGGCTGGCATTGACCAAGGGCGGGGCGGCATCGACGAACGCACTCACAACAGGCTCCTGCGCTTGAGGTCGACATAGCCCTCGACCAGCCGCTCGGCGACCTGGTCGTGCGGGCTTTCGATGACGTGCACGCCCAGATGGCGCAGCCGCAACAGGACGAGCCGCCGGTCGCGCAGCAGCGCGCCCGCCGTCACCGCACGGGTCACGTCGGCGGGCGTGGCGGGGGCGGCATCGACGATCGTCTCCAGTTCCTCGTCACGTAGCACCACGACGAGCACCAGATGCGTCTTCAGCAGCCGCGCGACCGCCCGGACCAGGAAATCGGCCGAGGTCGGGTCGGTGAATTCGGTGAACAGCACGATCATCGACCGCCGCGTCAGCCGCGCCGCCAGCGTGGTCAGGGCGAAGGTGTAATTGGTCTCGTCCCCGCTATAGTCGATGCCCGCCGCCAGATGCTGGAGCTCGGGAAAGGCCGCGCCGCCGCTGATGAAGCCGCTGGCGATGCGCGGACGGGAATCGAAGGCGGCGAGCGCCACCCGGTCGCCGAGCTTCAGCGCCAGCCAGCCGGTCAGCAGCGCCGCCGATACCGCACGGTCGACGCGCGGGATGCCGCCGACCGGGTCCGACATCTGTCGCCCGGCGTCGATCGCGAACACGATCTGGCTGTTGCGCTCGGTCCGATATTCCTTGGCGAACAGCTTGCGATGGCGCGCCGACTGTTTCCAGTCGATCGCCCGCCGGTCCATGCCCGAGCGGAACTCGACCAGCGCATCGAAATCGGTGCCGTCGCCCCGGTCGCTCTGCGCCAGCAGCCCTTGCACCGCATGACGCTGAAAGATCTGCGCGCCGTCACGGCGGATCGCCTCGATATCCGGCAGGATGGGCAGCGCATGGTCGCCAGCCACCCGTATCTGCCGCCAGACCAGCCCCAGCGGCCCGGCCCAGCGCACCCAGATGGTGGCAAAATGCGCGGTGCCCCGGCGCCGGGGGGTCAGCACCCAGGCGCCCGTCCCCCTGCCCCCCTCGAGCGCCAGGTCCAACCGCCCATCATCGGCGATTTCCACGAGCGGATCGCCCGCCAGCGCCAACTGCACCGGGCCCCGGACCGGCCGCCCGCCGCTCGTCACCGCCACCGGCACGATCAGCTCCACACCGACGGCGGCCGAGCGCGGCAGCGTCAGCATCGCCTCCGCCCGCGCACGGCCGAGCAGCGCATCGGCGACCACCAGCAACAGCACCGCCAGCGGCCAGCCCAGCCCCGCATACCAGACGGCCGGAAACAGCATGGCGATCAGCAGCGCGATCGGAGCTCCGATCACCGCCGCCAGCACCGCCATGCGGGTGGGATAGATCAACGCGGCGCCTCGATCGTCTCGATGATCTGCGCGACGACATCCTCGATCGCGCGGCCGCCGATCTCGGCGGCGGGCGACAGGATCAGCCGGTGGCGCAGCAGCGCAGGCGCCAGCGTCTTCACATCGTCGGGGATCACGAAGTCGCGCCCGTCCAGCGCCGCGCGCGCCCGCGCCGCACCCGCCAGCATCGCGCCCGCACGCGGCGACGCGCCGCTTTCCAGATCGGCGACACCGCGCGTGCCCCGGATCAGTGCGACGATATAGTCGATCACTTCGTCGACCAGCCGGACAGTGGCCACGGTCGCGACCGCCGCGTCGATCGTCGCCGCATCGGCCCGCGCCTCGACACCCCAATCAGCGGGCGACATCGCGGTCGGCCTTGCGCCATGCCCTGCGACGATGCGCCGCTCTTCCTCGGCGCTGGGATAGGGCACGGTCTGCTTGAACAGGAACCGGTCCAGCTGCGCCTCGGGCAGCGGATAGACGCCCTGCTGCTCGATCGGGTTCTGGGTCGCCACCACGGTGAAGCGGCGGCTGAGGCTCAGGCTCTCGCCGTCGATGGTGACGGTCCGCTCCTGCATCGCCTCCAGCAGCGCGGCCTGGGTCTTGGGCGAGGTGCGGTTGATCTCGTCGGCCAACAGCAGCTCGGTGAAGATCGGCCCGCGCGTCAGGGTGAAGGTGGAGTTCTGGAAGTTGAACAGGTTGGCGCCGATGATGTCGCCGGGCATCAGGTCGGGCGTGAACTGGATACGGCCGAAGTCCAGGCCCAGCGTGTGCGCGAAGCTGTGCGCAAGCAGCGTCTTGGCGGTGCCCGGCGGCCCCTCCAGCAGGATATGCCCGCCCGCGAACAGCGCGACCAGCATCAGATCGACGGTCGCGTCGTGGCCGACCACCGCCTTGCCGATCTCGGCACGGATCGCCTGCCCCAGCGCCTGGACCTCTTCAACCGTCACCGTGTCTTCTCCTGTTGCCATTGGTGCAGCGCCCGGGCGCTGGCGAGCATGTCGGCGCTGTGCCGGGCCTGCTCGGCCTCTTCGACCAGCGTGGTGAAGCGCGTCGATCCCTGAAGCCGGTCGAGATGCCGGTCCGCCTCTTCGTCGGTCAGCCGCGCGGGCACGCCGAAGGCCACCCGTGCCCGTTCGCGGATCAAGGCGGCGTAACGCGGGCCCAGACCGCCCTCGCGCCCGGCCTTGCGCACGATCATCGCGCTATTGTCGATCAGGGCGGTCTTGCCCAGCGCGATCGCGCGTTCGGGCGGCCGGGCCGATCCGAAGCGGACCAGCGCCTGCCAGCCGACCAGGGCGAGCGCGACGGCGACCGCCAGCGTCATCGGCAGGAAGGGCGGCTCGAACGCCAGCTTCAACGGGCCGCGGCTGCGCCCCAGGCCGTTCAGCGACACGTCGAACGCGATGCCCTTCGACCCGTTGTCGCGGACGAAATCGAACACGGCCAGCCCGGCGCGCGCGCGATTCAGGTCGCGGATGCCGTAATTGTTCAGCAGGTCGGGGTCGGCCAGGATATAGGTGCTGCTGCCGTCGATCTGGCCCAGCACGATGCGGCCGGCATCGTCGGTCACGATCGGGGTCAGCGCCTTGGACGCCATTACCTGCAAGGGGCGCGGCGCGGCGACGTTCAGCGCGGGCGGGGCCCAGCGGAGCGCGTGCAGCGGCCGGCCGCCGCTGCGGTGCCGGGCCACGACGATCTCGGTCGCGGGTGCCAGGATGTACGCCGGATCCATATCGGGCAACAGGCCCGACACGTTCACCCAGCCCTGATGATCCTCGTCCGCGGTCGTCGCCCATTTGGGCAGGACGAGCAAGGTCGCGCGGCCCCGGCGGGCCTCCATGAACTTGCTCAAGTCGACAAAGCCATGATCGGGCGCCGCGACGACCAGGTCGTCGGTATCCCATTCCGCATCGGTCCGGATGATGCGGGGATTGCGCCCGGTGGCGCGCGCCAGCTCGACGATCCCCGCCAGGCCGGTGGCGGCGTTGGACAGCGCATGGGTCCCGCCATTGTGCCCCGACCGCAGGTCCGGCGCATAGGCCCCCAGCAGCATCGACCCCGCAAAGCCCAACAGGCCGATGACGAGCATCAGCGCAATGGTCAGCGGCGAGAAGAGATGGTCCGCCGACTTCGCGCCCCCGCCGCGACCGATCGCGATCTCGCTCATGCCCGCCACCGCTGCGGCAGGGCGAGATCGGCATAGGCGGCCCGCGCCGTTTCCCAGTCCGCCAGGTCGACCGGGCGGCCGCCGAACAGGCTACGCTCGACCAAGGCGGCGATGCGGGCGAACAGCGGCCGGACCGCGCCGGGCAACAGGGCTGCGGAGGCGAGTTCGCGGCTGGTCAGCGAGGGGCGGCGCAGCGCCGGGCGACGGCGTGCAATGTCCTCGATCGAATGGAACAGCAGATAATGGATCGCCTCGGCGAACCGTCCCTCCGCCGCCAGGCCATCCGCCGCCTGGAGCCAGGCGCGCGCCGGTTCGGCATCCGGAACCCATTCGTCGTCATCCGCTGGCACGGGCGCGCGCGCATGTCGCCGGACGGGCAGCCGCCATTCGCCCGACCGCCACCGCTCGACGATCATCCAGACCAGCGCCGCGACGATCAGGACCAGCAGCGCCCAGAGCAGGATCCGGGCATAGGGCGCATCGGGCATCAGGCCGGTCAGCCAGCGCAGGAAACGCCCGATCGGGCGGAACAGATGGGACAGCCATCGCCCCAGCGCCTTCAGCCATTCCGGCGTCTCGGGCGGCGGGGGCGAGCGGGTCAGGCTGAACTGCACGGACGGATCGGCCCGCAAGGCGGCATGGGCCGTCGCAAGTCGATCGGCCGCAGCCCCATCCTTTGCCATTGCCGCGATGATGCCCTCCCAAGCGACGCCGCATTGCCCCGGCGCGGAATGTAGCCGGATCGGGTAACGGCGCAATCCATTATCGCCGATTTGGTCGGACAAGATGGGACTGGACAGCCCGGGGTCCGCTCGCCACCATCACGCCCATTATCCTGAGGGGGGAGTATCATGGCCAGCCAGCCTTTCACCGAGACGCGTGCCGGAATCTCCGTCGGCGGCGTGTTCGGGCGCAGCGTGAACATCATCAAGGCCAATCCGGTCGCCACTTTGGGCGTGACCTTCGCGATGGTCGCGCTGCCGCAATTGCTGGTGGGGTTGATGGTCGGGCGCGCGTCCTTGACCCGCGAGTTTCAGGACGGCGCCTATGCGCTGTTCAGCCTCTATGGCCTGGCCGTCCTGCTGTTGTGGCTGGTGGCCGGCGGCGCGCTGACCCATGCGGCGATCGCGCATGACCAGGGCCGACGCGCCGACCTGCGTGAGATCCTGCGGCTCGGGGTCGCGCGGGCCTTGCCCATGCTGGCGGTCAACATCCTCTTCTTCGTCGGTATCTGGATCGGCTTCGCCGTCCTGATCGTCCCCGGCATCATCCTGGCCGTGATGTGGTCGGTCGCCATGTATGCCATCGCCGCCGAGCGGACCGGCATATTCGGCGCGTTCGGGCGCAGCCGCGCGCTGACCAAGGGCGCGCGTTGGCATGTCTTCGGCATCCTGCTGCTGGCCTTCGTGATCTATCTGCTCGTCTCGATCGTGACCGGGGTGGCAAGCGTGGCGGGCTATGGCAGTTTCGGCGCGCTCACCGGCGGCGCCACGATCCACGTCCCGACATCGCCATCGGTGATCGTCCAGTTGCTGCAGGCGCTGATCACGACCGTCCTGGTGACGTGGTTCACGTTGGTCGGCGCGGCGCTGTTCATCGAGCTGCGCCACTGGAAGGACGGCCCCGATGTCGACCGGCTGAGCGAGATCTTCGCCTGACGTCATGCGATCCCGGGCGGCGACGAGGCCGCCCGGCCGGCCGCCGCGAAAGGCCGGGAGCCTAATCGGCCCTTGCGCGGTTTATCGTCCGTCGCAGACCGAGGGACGAGAGGCAGGGCCGATGATCGCCGCAGATGTTTTCACCAAACTCGACATCGAACTCAAACCCGACCCCTCGCGCACCGTGCTGCGCCCGTTCAGCTTCGGCTATCCGACCGCCTTCGACCGCAAGCCGACCCGCGCCGAGGATGTTGCGCGGCGGGTGATGGCGCTGGATGGGGAGACGCGCGACCGGATGCTCCACCTGTTGCGCGACGCGATGGGCAAGCGGCATCGCAACGCCGACGGGGTCTTCCTGCGCCGCTTCGACGGAGTGAAGGACGATCTGGGCGGGATCGCCGTCGAGGACGAGCGCGACCGGTTGCTGCTGGGGGCCTATTTCAGCCAGGAATATGCCTTCGAATCCGCCGCCTTGTTCAACCCCAGCATCGTGACGCTGCCCGACCAGGACCCGGATGACGACGAGATCCGCTTCCTCCTGTCGCTGCGCGGGGTCGGCGAGGGGCATATCTCGTCGGTCACCTTTCGCACCGGCACCTGGGACGGCGGCACCGGCCTGGTCGTCGATCCGCCCAGTTCGCAAGGCGTGCCGCCCCGGATCGACAGCAACGACGAAGGCTGGGTGCGGATGCGCGCCGATGACAGCCAGGACATTTCCGAAACCGTCATCTTCCCGATCCTGCCCAGCCAGCGCCAGGGCGTCGAGGATCTGCGGATGGTGCGCTTCACCGACCATGACGGGGTGGAGAGCCTGATCGGCACCTATACCGCCTTCGACGGCAAGGAGGCGCGCTCGGAACTGCTGCGCGGGATCAACCAGCAGAGCTTCGAGATGCGCGCGCTGGGCGGCGCCTTCGCCGCGTATAAGGGCATGGCGTTGTTCCCGCGCCGCATCGGCGACCGCTTCGCGATGATCGGGCGGCTCGACAGTGTGAATCTGTGGCTGCTCTATTCCGACGACCTGCATATGTGGGACGAGGGGATGCGGTTCATGGGCCCGCAATATCCCTGGGAATTCGTCCAGATCGGCAATTGCGGCTCGCCGATCGAGATCGACGAGGGCTGGCTGGTCTTCACCCACGGCGTCGGCATGATCCGCGGCTATTGCGTGGGCGCCTGCCTGCTCGACAAGGACAATCCGTCCAAGGTGCTCGCCCGGACGCCCTCGCCCCTGCTCTTCCCCTCCGCCGAGCAGCGCGGCGGCTATGTGCCCAATGTGACCTACAGCTGCGGCGCGCTGCTCCACAAGCGCCGAATCCTCCTGCCCTATGCGATCGGCGACCAATATACCGCCTTCGCCACCGGCAGCGTCGATGATCTGCTGTCGGTCATGGCGTAGCGGCGGCTGGACCATGGGCCTAGGGTTCAGGTGAACCCTGGGCCCGATAGGCGCATCACAGGATCAGGTTGCGCTCTTCGTCCAGCCGCAGGCACAGATCGGCGCGGGCGGGCATCTCCGACCAGATATGGCGGGTCAGCCGCTCATAATGGCTGACGAAGCGGGCGAGCATGGCTGCGTCCATCACCCCCTGTCCGTCACCCCGCACACGGCGCAGCGCCTCCTCCTGCTGGGTCCGCCAGCGTAGCACCGTCGGCCAGTCGGGCGGCGTCATCAACACCAGCATGTCCAGCCGGTCGAACAGCGCCGGATAGTCCTCGGCAAGCGCGGTGTTCGCATGACGGCGCCAGATGCCCTGGCCATCCTCCTCCGCCTCCAGGCGATTGCACGGCGCGGCCAAGGCCTCCTCCGCCTGGGGCCGCGCGCCGACGCACCACCCCTCGAAGATGACCAGCGCACAGCGGTCGGGCGCCATCGGCCAGCTATCCATCGGAGCACGGTCGTCGATCGCCTTGTCGAAACGCGGCAGGGGGACCGCCTCGCCGCGTGCGATTGCCGCCAGTGTCCGCACGCCCAGTGCCACGTCATGCGTCCCCGGCACGCCGCGTGTCGCGAACAGCGGATGGACCTCGCGCGCCAGACGCTGGCGTTCGGCCCATGTCCGATACAGATCGTCCAGCGAGAGGACCGCGCTGCCGCCGAACCGCGCCGCCAACCGCGCCGCGACGGTCGACTTGCCGCTGCCCTGCGCACCGCAAAGGCCTAGCACCAGCGGAGGGTCGCCTGCGCCGCGCCGGGCGAGCCGATCCGCGACCAGCCCGGCGATCGCGCTTTCAGGCGACACGATCGCCCGGCGCCTCCCCGCGAAACCAGGCGGCCAGATTGGCGGCAGCGCGCATTCCCATGGCGGTCCGCGCCTCGATCGTCGCGCTGCCCAGATGCGGCAGCAGCACGGCACGGGGATGTGCCAGCAGGCCGGGATGCACCTGCGGCTCGTGCTCATGGACATCCAGCCCGACGCCGCCGATCCGGCCCTCGGTCAACGCCGCGACCAGCGCCGCCTCGTCGATCACGGTCCCGCGCGCGGTGTTCACGACGATGGCATGGGGCCGCATCCGGGCGAGCAGCGCGGCGTCCACCATATGGCGCGTCTCGTCGCCCCCCGGCACATGGAGCGACAGGACATCGCATTCGGCGGCCAGCGCCTGAGGCGACGGCGCGCGCGACGCCTCCAGCGCGCGTTCGACCCCGGGCGCGGCGGCGGACCGGCTGGCATAGCGGATCCGCATCCCCAGCCCCCGTGCCTTGGCCGCCGTCGCCTGCGCGATCCGGCCAAAGCCGATCAGGCCCAGCGTCTTGCCCGACAGCCCCTGGCCGATCAGATGCGACGGATGCCAGCCGGTCCACGCCCCGCTGCGCACCTCCCGCTCGCCCTCGCCCGCGCGCCGGGCCGCCATCAGCATCAGCAGGATCGCGATCTCGGCCGTCGCCTCGGTCAGCACGTCGGGCGTGTTCGTTACCACCACCCCCGCCGCGCGCGCCGCCGCCAGGTCGATATGGTCCACGCCTGCGCCGTAATTGGCCAGGATACGGACGCGCCGCCCCGGCGTGGCGAGCAATTCGGCGTCGATCCGGTCGGTGATCGTCGGCATCCAGGCGTCATAGGCCGTCATCGCCGCGACCAGTGCGGCGCGATCCAGCGGCCGGTCGTCCGGGTTCAGCGTCGTGTCCCATGTCTCGGCCAGATGCCGCTCGACCGCCTCGGGCAGGCGACGGGTGACGAGCAACCTGAGCCTATCGGTCATGGCGGTCCTGCGGCAGGGGCGCATCGGCGCGCAGCAGTCCGGCGCCGCGCAGATCGGCCCAGAAGGCATCGGGAATGGCGTGGTGGAACCAGTCCAGCGTCTGGTTCACCTCGTCCGGCGTGCGGAGGCCCGGAATCACGCAGGCGACCGCCGGATGGGCGAGCGGAAATTGCAGCGCGGCGGCCGGCAGCGGCACGCCATGCGCCTTGGCGATCCCGGCCATGCGCCGCACCCGCTCCGCGACTTCGGCGGGGGCCCGTCCGTAATTATAATGCCCCTCCCCGTCTGCGGCGACCAGGATGCCGCTATTATACGGCCCGCCGACGATGACCCGGACGTCGGCCGCCAGGCAGGCCGGAAACAGCGCGTCGAGCGGCGTCTGCTCCAACAGGGTATAACGCCCCGCCAGCAGGATCGCGTCGAGCGGCGCGGCGCGGAGGGCGTCCAGGCACACCGCCACCTCGTTCACCCCCAGCCCGAAGCCGCCGATCGCCCCCTCGTCGCGCAGTCGCTCCAGCGCCGCGAAGCCGCCGCCCCGGGTCAGTTGCTCCCAATGATGGTCGTGCCGATCGCCATGGGTCATCCGCCCGATATCATGGACCAGCAACAGGTCGACCCGCGCCAGCCCCAGCCGGTGCAGGCTCGCCTCGAACGAGCGCAATATGCCGTCGCCGCTATAGTCATAAACGGGCGAGAAGGGCATGGCGGCGTAGAAACCGTCGCGTTCGCGATCGTCGGTGATCGACGGGTCCGGCCGCATCAGCCGCCCGACCTTGGTCGAGATCAGCATGTCGGACCGGCCGCGCAGCGCATCCCCGATCCGCCGCTCGCTCAAGCCGCGCCCATAATGCGGCGCCGTATCGAAATAGGTGATCCCGCCCGCCAGTGCCGCATCGAGCGTGGCGCGCGCCTCGTCCTCGCCGACCCGCTGGAACAGCCCCGCAATCGCCGCGCCGCCGAATCCCAGGCGGGGCCATGTCCGCCGCGATCGACCTGTCGCCTCGACCTTCTTGTCGCCCGTCATCCCGTCCCATGTCCTCGCGGCGTGCCTGCACGGTCGAGCCCTGCAACGCCCGCCTGATTTTTCAGACGGCGAATGCCTGCATGAAGCGCGCCTTATTGTCGAGGCGATTGCGGCAGTGGCCATCACTTCCCCGCCGAACGCCTTTCGCTGCGGCGCGTGGGGAGCCTGGGCGCATCACAAGGTTGCGACAAAGCAAAGACTTATAGGAATAGAATGGCGGAGCGGGAGGGATTCGAACCCTCGATACGGTTTTGCCGTATACTCACTTTCCAGGCGAGCGCCTTCGACCACTCGGCCACCGCTCCGCATGAGTCCATGCCTGGAACACGCGCCCCTAATGCGCTTCCGCGCGGCGCGCAAGCGATTGCGTGGGGGCTCGGGCTGGGGCAGTCTCGACGGCCATGACGATCGCGCTTCTGCTCGCCGCGCTTCTGGCGCAGGCCTCGCCCTCCCCCGCTCCGACCGCGCAAGCCGGCGACCCGCTGCCCGGCGACTGGATTGCGGTGCCGGATGACGAGCTGCTGGTCTTTACCCTGGCGAACGGGCGGACGGTGACGATGCGGCTCGCGGGCCGTCAGGCGCCGGTGCATGTCGCCAATATCCGGGCACTGGCGCGGGCGCATTGGTGGGATGCGGGGACCAGCGTCTACCGCGTGCAGGAAAACTACGTCGCGCAATGGGGCGACGCGACCGAGAAGAAGCCGCTGCCCATCGGCATCGTCGCCAATCCCCCGGCCGAATATGACTGGGCGGGGACGAGCGCGGTGGCGCGGCTGAGCAAGCCCGATCCCTATTCGAGCTGGGACGGTTATAGCCGCGACGGCTGGCCGCTGGCGGGCAATGCGACGCGCGAGTGGATCCCGCATTGTTACGGCATGGTCGGCGTCGCGCGCGACCTGGCGCCAAGCACGGGCACGGGAGCCGAACTCTACACGCTGATCGGCCATTCGCCGCGCGCGCTGGACCGCAACGTCGCGATCGTCGGGCGGATCGTCGACGGCATGGATGCGCTGTCCACCCTGCCGCGCGGGACGGGCGATCTGGGCCTCTACAAGGACGAGGGCCAGCGGCTGGCGATCGTGTCGGTGCGGCTGGCGAGCGAGATCCCGGCCGCCCAGCGTCCGCATTACCAGTATCGCGAGACGGTATCGCCGCGCTTCGCCGCCTGGATCAAAGCGCGGGAGAATCGGAAGAACGACTTCTTCACCGTGCCTGCGGGGGGTGTGGATATCTGTGCGGCCTTGCCGCCGGTGCGCAAGGCGCCTTGAGCTTGGGGTTGGGCGTGGCCTTCGACTTCGGCGCTATGCGCCGAAGTTTATCCTGAGCGGCTGGCTTGCCAGCCAGCCGAAGGGCTCAGGCTGAACGGAGCGAGGGAATAGGGCCAAGCATACCTAACCGCCGTTCAGCCTGAGCGACGTCGAAGGCCAAGGGAAAACGGGGCCGCTTCACCCAAGCCGCCCCATCCCGATCACGCCGCCTTCTTCCCCGGTTCGATCCGGTTGGCGACGAGATTGTCCACCACCGCCGGGTCGGCCAGCGTCGAGGTATCGCCCAGCGCATCGACCTGGTTCTCGGCGATCTTGCGCAGGATGCGGCGCATGATCTTGCCCGAGCGGGTCTTGGGCAGGCCGGGTGCGAATTGCAGCGCGTCAGGGGTCGCGATCGGGCCGATCTCGCGGCGGACCCACTGGACCAGTTCGGCGCGCAGGCCCTCGTCTTCCTCGACGCCCGTGTTGAGCGTGACGAAGGCATAGATACCCTGCCCCTTCACGTCATGCGGCATGCCGACCACGGCGGCCTCCGCGACCTTGACGTGGGCGACCAGCGCGGATTCGACCTCGGCGGTCCCCATGCGATGGCCCGAGACGTTGATGACGTCATCGACCCGGCCGGTGATCCAATAATAGCCGTCCTCGTCGCGGCGGCATCCGTCGCCGGTGAAATATTTTCCCGGATAGGTGGTGAAATAGGTCTGGAAGAAGCGGTCGTGATCGCCCCAGACGGTGCGCATCTGCCCCGGCCAGCTGTCGGCGATGACGAGGTTGCCCTCGACCGCGCCGTCCAGCACCTTGCCCTCGGCATCGACGATCTGCGGCATCACGCCGGGCAGCGGCTTGGTCGCCGAGCCGGGCTTGAGCGGCACGGCGCCGGGGATCGGGGCGATCATGTGGCCGCCGGTTTCGGTCTGCCACCAGGTGTCGACGATCGGGCAGCGCCCTTCGCCCACGACGTTGTAATACCATTCCCAGGCTTCGGGATTGATCGGCTCGCCGACCGAACCCAGGACGCGCAGGGACGAGCGGTCGGTCTTCTTCACCCACTCGTCGCCCTCGCGCATCAGCGCGCGCAGCGCGGTCGGCGCGGCGTAGAAGGTCGACACCTGATATTTGTCGACGATCTGCCAGAAACGGCTGAAATCCGGATAGTTGGGCACGCCCTCATACATCAGCGTCGTCGCGCCGTTGGCGAGCGCGCCATAGACGACATAGCTGTGCCCGGTGACCCAGCCCACATCGGCGGCGCACCAGTACACCTCGCCCTCGCGATAATCGAAGACATGTTGGTGGGTATAGGACGCCCAGAGCAGATAGCCGCCGCTGGTGTGCAGCACGCCCTTGGGCTTGCCGGTGGAACCGCTGGTATAGAGGATGAACAGCGGATCCTCCGCCCCCATCGCCTCGGGTGCGCAGTCGGTGGCGGCGGCCTCGACCAGGTCGCCATACCATTGGTCGCGGCCGTCCTTCATCGTGACCGCCGCACCGCTATGCTTCACCACGACGACATGGTCGACCACGACGCCGTCATGCTCCAGCGCGGCGTCGACATTGGCCTTCAAGGGCACAGCCTTGCCGCCGCGACAGCCGCCATCGGCCGTGATGACGATACGCGAATCGCAATCGATGATCCGGTTGGCGAGACTTTCGGGCGAGAAACCTCCGAATACGATCGAATGGATCGCGCCGATCCGCGCACAGGCCAGCATCGCAAAGGCGGCTTCGGGGATCATGGGCAGGTAGATGGTGACGCGGTCGCCCTTGGCGACGCCCAGGCCCTTCAGGGCATTGGCCAGGCGGCAAACCTGTCCGTGCAGCTCGCGATAGGTGATGCGGCGCTCGGTACCGGGCGCATCGCCCTCCCACAGGATGGCCACCTGGTCGGCACGCTTTTCCAGATGCCGGTCGATGCAGTTGGCCGCGACGTTCAGCTGTCCGTCGGCGAACCAGTTGATGCGGAAATCCGCCTCGGCGAAGCTGGTGTCCTTCACGGTCGAAAAGGGCGTGATCCAGTCGAGCCGCCGGGCCTGTTCGCGCCAATAGCCGTCCGGATCGGACTTCGCCGCCGCATAGGCGCGGGCATAGCGTTCCGCATCCATGGATGCGCTATCGGCCCATTCGGGAACGGGGTGAACATGGGCGCTCATGTCGATCTCTCTCTCCTGTCTTTTACGAACCCTTAGCAGCCCAACATGGCCCCTGCCTATCGGATCCATGACAAAGTGCGTCGCGGCGGCGCTTGCGGCCCTGCCCCGGTGTCACAAAATGTCACCGTCTTGCCGACCGATCTTCATAATCGCAGGGCATTCCCGTCAAGACGAAAGACAAAGTTCCGAGAATTTGATCCATCCAGAGCAAGATACGGCGTGCGCCCTCTATTCCTCGCCCCCAAGCAACGCTACAGCGGGAGCAGGCCGGGTTTCGAGGGGGAGACGAACCGAGCATGATCGCGACTGCCCACGACCGTGCCGACATCCCCGCCGGTTTTGCCGCTGTTCTGGCGCGCAGCGGCGAGATGGGGCGGCTGATCGCGGGCTTCGACTGGGCCGCGACGCCGCTGGGGCCGATTTCCGGCTGGCCGCAGAGCCGGATGACGGCGATCGCGATCATCCTGGCCTCCTCGATTCCGATGGCGACGATCTGGGGGGCCGACGGCATCCTGATCTACAATGCGGGCTATGCCGGTTTTTCGGGCGACCGGCACCCGGCGATGCTGGGCCGCCGCCTGGTCGAATGCTGGCCCGAGGCGGCGGCGTTCAACACCCAGGTCATCGCCGAAGGGCTGGCCGGGCGGACGCTCGCCTATCGCGACCAGGCGATGATGCTGGCGCACAAGGGCGCGCCCGAACAGCATTGGCTGGACCTGGAGTATACGCCGATCGCCGACGAGACCGGACATCCGGCGGGCATCATGGCGACGGTGATCGACAGCAGTGCGCGGATGCGGGACCGGCAGGAGCGCGAGAACGCGCTGGCCGCCGCACGCGAGAGCGAAGCCCGGTTCCGCAACGTCGCCGATCATGCGCCGATCGTCATGTGGGTAACCAATGTCGAGGGGCGGTGCACCTATATCAACCGCGCCTGGACCATCCAGACCGGCCAGGATGTCGCGGAGGGGCTGACCTTCGGCTGGCTCAAGATGCTGCATCCCGACGATCGGCAGCCGGCCGAGCAGGCCTTTCGCGACGCCATGGCCGATCTGCGTCCCTTTCAGATCGAATATCGGCTGGCCCAGGTGGGTGGCGGCTATCGCTGGGTGATGGTCACCGCCATCCCCCGCTTCGACGACGATGGCGGATTCCTGGGCATGATCGGATCGGCCGTCGACATCGACGAGCGCCGCCGGGCGGAGGTGACGCTGCGCGACGTCAACGCGGTGCTCGAACGCCGCGTCATGGAGGCGCTGGCCGAGCGCAAGCTGTTCGCCGACATCATCGATTCGACCGGCACGATGGTCCAGGTGCTGGGCTTCGACCATCGCTATCTGGCGATCAACCGCGCCGCCGCCGAGGATTTCGAACGGATCTTCGGCACCCGCCCGCAGATCGGCGAGCACAAGGGCGAGGCGATGGCCCGGCGTCCCGAAATCCTGTCGGTGATGCGCGACTATTGGACCCGTGCGCTGGCGGGCGAGGAGTTCGCCGTCATCCAGGCGCTGGACGATGCGCAAGGGGAGAAGCGGCATTACGAGCTGCGCTTCAGCCCGCTGGTGTCCGCCGAGGGCACGCCGATCGGCGCCTACCAGTTCGCGACCGACGTGTCCGAACGGCTGGCGCAAGAGGAAAAGCTGGCCGACATGGAGGCGCAGCTGCGCCAGAGCCAGAAGATGGAGGCGGTGGGACAGCTGACCGGCGGCATCGCGCACGACTTCAACAATCTGCTCCAGGTCGTGGTCGGCAATCTGGAGATGCTCGACCGCTTCCTGCCGGAGGGCGAGCATCCGCGCGCCCGGCGTGCGGCGACCAACGCGATGACCGGGGCCAAACGGGCCGCGACGCTGACCCAGCGGCTGCTCGCCTTTTCCCGGCGCCAGCCGCTTGCCCCGCAATCGGTGGATACGCGGCGGCTGGTCGACGGCCTGTCCGACCTGCTGACCCGGACGCTGGGGGAACAGGTCCATCTGGCCGTCGATGCCGCATCCGATCTCTGGACGGTCGAGGCCGACCCCAATCAGCTGGAAAGCGCGATCCTGAACCTGGCGGTCAACGCGCGCGACGCCATGCCGCATGGCGGCACCCTGTCGATCACGATGCGCAACGCGACGCTGGACGGGCTGGCGACCATGGCGGCGGGACCGGCGCCCTATCCCACCGATCCGGGCGATTATGTCGCGATCGACGTCAGCGATACCGGCACGGGCATGGACCGCGCGACGCTGGGCCGCGTGTTCGAGCCGTTCTTCACCACCAAGGAAGTCGGCAAGGGCACCGGCCTGGGCCTGTCGATGGTCTATGGCTTCGCCAAACAGTCAGGCGGCCAGGTACAGATCGAGTCCAAACCCGGCGAGGGCACCTGCGTCACGCTGTTCCTGCCCCGGTTCCAGGGCCAGGCCCCCGCCCCGCTCGACGCCGCGCCCCTGACCCAGCGCCCGACGCGCGGGTCCGAGACGATCCTGGTGGTCGAGGACGATGCCGATGTCCGCGCCTATTCGACCGAGGCGTTGCGCGAACTGGGCTATGACGTGCTGGAGGCGGAGGACGGCGCCTCGGCGCTGGCGCTGCTCGACGCGCCCGAGGCGCGCCGGATCGCGCTGCTGTTTTCCGACGTGGTGCTGCCCGGCGGGATGACGGGCGCCGATCTGGCCTCGGCCGCGCGGTCGCTGCACCCGCAGCTCAAGGTGCTGTTCACCACCGGCTATGCCCGCGACGTGATCGTCCATGGCGGGCGGCTGGATGCGGGCGTCGCGCTGATCACCAAGCCGTTCGACTTCTCGGACCTGGCCGCGCGGATCCGCGCTATGCTTGACGCGTAAGGGCCCTGACCGGGGGCGATGCGACCATCGGCGGGTCGGCGGGTTCGTCTATCCCCAATATGCCCCCACCCCGCCGCTTGACCGCATAGGAGCGGGCATCGGCCTGCTGGATCAACCCTTCCAGCGTCGCCTCGGGCAACAGGCCGGTCGCATAGCCCAGGCTGACGCCGATCGTGACGGGCTCCGCCAAGCCCAGATCATAGGGCCGGATCAGCTGGTCGTGGATGCGCTCGGCCAGGTCCCTGGCCGCCGCCGCGTCGCCATGTTGCACCATGACGAACTCGTCGCCCCCGGTCCGTGCGACAATGGTGCCGTCGCGGACGCTCGCCTGGATGCGGGCGGCGAGGACCACCAGCAACCGGTCGCCGGCACCATGTCCGAACCGGTCATTGACGCCCTTGAACCCGTCCAGGTCCAGGGCATGGACGACGACCGGCCTGGACGCGTCGGCCGTCATTCCCGCCAGCGCCTCGCGCAGGCCCAGCCGGTTGAGAACGCCGGTCAGCGGATCGTGCCGCGCCAGCGCCTCCAGTTCCAGCCGTAGCCGTACGGCGCCCCGCGCCGTGGCATAGACGAAGGCCACGCTCTGCAACCCCGCCACGGCAAAGACCATCAGAATGACCGCGACGAAGACATGGTCCTTGCCCAGCAGCGCGATGGCAAGTGCATTGGGCACCATCAGGCTTAGAATGGCACTGCTCGCGATATGCGGTCGGATCGACACGCGCGCGATCAGCCCCGCGCTATAGCAGAAGGCGATCGCGACCGGCAGTAGATGAAGGGCCGGATAGGGCAGCGCATAGACTGCGACGGAAAACAGCGCGATCGACAGGCAGACGGCGATGGTCGTGACGGCATGGCCCCGCTCATGCCGTCGCACCCGGTCCAGCGACGCGCGACGATAGGCCACGCGGTGGCGTTGATGGTGCAGGATGGTGACGATCTTGACGACCATCGTCACCACGCAGAGCAGGCTGGCGGCCGCCACCAGGCGACTGGGCACGATCGACCAGATATGGACGCCCGTCGCGATGGTCATCCCGCACAGGATGACCATCGGCACGACATTGTCGGCGAGCGCGTCTACGAGTTCTCGGTAGACGGGCTCCGGTTCCTCCCGTCGCAATACCGCATCCCCCAATGCCTTGGCCGAGCGGCATTATGACCGATCCGGCAAGATCAACAAACGTTTAAGTTTGCGGTGCCCACATGGCACATCCTGTCACACCGCCCCCGGGGTCCGGTCGAACGCCGGTCAGCACCCTCGCACCCGAGTCGGTGGGTTGCGCGTTGAGCCCGACGGGACGAAAGGACGGGGATGGCATCGCGGTTTCGGCAATTCTGGAGCGAGGAGGAATGGACCTTCGCTCCCCATGAGCGGCCGACCATTCCCGGATCGCCCGGCAATTTCGACCATCCGCAGCGGCGGCGCATCGCGTACGGCGTGATCGCGGTGCTGATCGGACTGACCGGCGGCCTCGGCAATGCGCTGGTCCAGGTCAACACGACGCAGCTGCAGGGCGCGCTGGGGCTCGACCCGACCGAGATCGCGTGGCTGCCCATCGCCTATGTGATGACCAACGCGTCGATCAACCTGCTGCTCATCAAGTTCCGCCAGCAATTCGGCCTGCGTCCCTTCGCGCTGCTGTTTTCGGGACTCTATACCATCCTGGCCTTCGCGCATCTGTTCGTCCGCGACTTCTCGACCGCGATCGCGGTACGCGCGGCGAGCGGGATGGCGGCGGCGGCGCTGTCGTCGCTCGGCCTGTATTACATGATGCAGGCGCTCCCGGCGAAATGGCGGTTGAAGGCGATCGTGCTGGGCATCGGCGTGCCACAATGCGCGACGCCGCTCGCCCGGCTCTTCTCGCCCGAGCTGCTCGCCATGTCGCACTGGCGCACCCTGTATCTGTTCGAGTTCGGGCTGGCGGCGATCAGCCTGGCCGCGATCATCGCGCTGCGCCTGCCCCCGACGCAGCGGGTCAAGGCGTTCGAGCCGCTCGATTTCCTGACCTTCGCGCTCTACGCGCCCGCCATCGGGCTGTTCTGCGCGGTGCTGGGCCAGGGGCGCTACGTTTGGTGGACCCAGGCCGCCTGGATCGGCTGGGCCCTCGTCATCGCCATCCCGCTGCTGGCCACCGCCCTGTGGATCGAGCATCACCGCGCCAATCCCCTTCTCAACACGCGCTGGCTGGGGTCGATCGACATCATCCGCTTCGCCATCGTCACGCTGATGGCGCGGATCGTGTTTTCGGAGCAGAATTTCGGCGCGGTCGGGCTGCTGACCACGCTGGGACAGAATAACGACCAGTTCGGCACGCTGTTCACCATCGCCTTCATCGCCTCGGTCGCGGGCGTCATCATGAGCGCGGTGACGCTGAACCCGACCAGGCTGACCCATCCGGTCATGTATGCGATCGGGCTGGTCGCCATCGCCGCCTATGCCGACAGCTTCTCGACCAACCTGACCCGCGCGCCGGAGCTGTACGCGACCCAGGCGGTGATCGCCTTTTCCACCACCTTCTTCCTGGGCCCGTCGCTGCTGTTCGGCATGACCCGCGCGCTGCAACAGGGGGCGGGGCACGTCATCAGCTTCATCGCGCTGTTCGGGATGCTCAATTCGGTGGGGAGTCTCGGTGGCACCGCGCTGCTCGGCACCTATCAGACCGTGCGCGAAAAGGCGCATAGTGCCGCCATCGTGCAGAATATCGACCCCACCGACCCGCAGGTGACGCAGCGTATCGCCGCGGGCGGTGCGCGGGTGTCGGGAGTGGTCGGCGATCCGACGCTCGCCCGGGCGGAAGGCGCGGCTTTGTTGTCGCAGGCGGCGACGCGCGAGGCGAATATCCGCGCCTATAACGATGTCTTCCGGCTCGTTGCCGCGCTGGCCGCCGCCGTTACTCTATTCCTCGCGCTGCTGACATGGCGGCGCACGCGCCGCGCCCGTGCGGCAGAGGCCCAGCCATGACCGACACCCGCTCGCCCGTATCCGCCACCCCGATGACCGAGGAAGCCGCCGCCGAAGCGGGCGTGCCGCCACCTGCCCCGACCCCTGCGCCGGTGCCGCCGCCCGCCCCCGCCTCGGGCTGGCGACCGCCCTCGGGCGGGTGGCGGTCGCGCGCGCTGATCGCGCTGCTGGTGATCGGCGGGATCGCCGCGGTGCTTGCGGCATGGCGGCTGCCGCCCTTTTCCAGCGACGTGCAGTCGACCGACAATGCCTATGTGCGCGGCCGGACGACCGTGATCGCGCCGCAGGTCAGCGGCTATGTCACCGCCGTGCTGGTCCGCGATTTCGAGACGGTGCGCGCCGGCCAGCCGCTGGTGAAGATCGACGACCGCATCTATCGCCAGCGTGTCGACCAGGCGAGCGCGCAGGTCGCGGCGCAGGCGGCCACGCTGGCCAATAGCCGCCAGGCGCAGGCCTCGCGCACCGCAAGCCTCGCCGCACAGGACGCCGCCGTCGCCAACGCCCAGGCGCAGCTGATGCGTGCCCAGGCCGACATGGCGCGGGTCAACGACCTCGTCACCGACGGGTCGGTGTCGTTGCGCGAACGCGACCAGACGCTCGCCTCGCTGCGTCAGGCTCAGGCCGCGCTGCGCCAGGCCCAGGCGGCGCGCGACATCGCCCGACAGGACGTGCGCACCGTCGTGGTCGGGCGCGGCGGGCAGCAGGCGGGCGTGTCGGGAGCGGAGGCCGCCCGGCGGCTGGCCCAGATCGACCTGGCCAACACCATCATCCGCGCGCCCGAGGATGGCCGCCTGTCCGAGGTCGGCGTGCGGCTGGGCCAATATGTGACGGCGGGCTCGCAGTTGATGTTCCTGGTACCGCCCGAAACCTGGGTCATCGCCAATTTCAAGGAGGCGCAGACCGCGCGCATGGCGGTGGGACAGCCCGCCAGCTTCACCGTCGACGGCCTGAACAATGCCCGGCTGAAGGGCCATGTCGAGCGCATCTCGCCCGCCGCCGGGTCGGAATTCGCGGTGCTGAAGTCGGACAACGCCACCGGCAATTTCACCAAGGTGCCGCAGCGTATCGCGGTGCGCATCCGCGTCGATCCGGGCCAGCCGCTCAGCAAGCGCCTGCGCCCCGGCATGTCGGTGCAGGCCAGTGTCGACACCTCGGGTGGACCAGCGGTGCGATGAGGCGCGCGCCCCTTCCCCTCGCCGCCGCGTTGCTGCTCGCCGGATGCATCGGCCCCCGCCCCGCCCCGTCCGCCGATGTCGCGGTGGTGCCGCCACCTGCCTGGCGCACGACGCTGGGCCCCGGCAGCCCGATCGCGGCCGATTGGTGGCAGGCGTTCGGCGACCCGCAGCTGACCGCGCTCGTCACCCGCGCCCTGGCCGACAGCCCGGACCTGGGTAGTGCCGCTGCGCGGGTCGAGGAGGCGCGCGCACAGGAACGGCTGGCCCGCGCACAGCTGTCGCCCAATATCACGGCGGGCGTTCCCGTATCGGAGTCGCGATCGCTGACCGCCTTCGGCACCGGGCTCGACCAGTTCGGGGCCCAGCCGCTGGTCCAGGCAAGTTACGATTTCGACCTGTTCGGCCGGTTGCGCAACGCCCGTGCCGCCGCCCGCGCACAGTTGCTGGCGACCGAGGCGGCACGCGACACCGTCCGCCTGGCGCTCGCCGCGGGGGTGGCGAGCGGCTATGTGACGTTGCGCGCGCTCGACCACCGGCTGCACATCGCCGAAGAGACGCTGGCCGCGCGGGCCGACGCGCTGCGTATCGCACGGCGGCGGGCGACGACGGGCTATACGTCGAACCTGGAACTGCGCCAGGCGGAGGGCGAATATCGCGCGACCGAACAACTCGTCGCCGCCGCCCGGCTGGCCGTCACGCGCCAGGAAAACGCGTTGAGCGTGTTGGTCGGCGGCACACCCGGTCCGATCCCGCGCGGACTGGGGATCGACCAGCTGGTCCGCCCCGCCATCCCCGACGGCCTGCCCGCCGACCTGCTGCGCCGCCGCCCCGACCTGTTCCAGGCGGAGCAGGCGCTGGTCGCCGCCGACCGCTCGCTCGACAGCGCGCGCGCGGCGATGCTGCCCAGCCTGGGGCTGACCGGCTCGGCGGGCGTGGTGCTGTCCAACGCGCTGCCGAACCCGGTCACGCTCTTTTCGATCGGCGGCAGCGTGCTCGCCCCGATCTTCGACGCCGGTCGCCTGCGCGCGCAAAGCGATGCCAGCGCCGCCCGGCGCGACCAGGCCGCCTATGCCTATCGCCGAACCGCCCTGACCGCGTTTCGCGAGGTGGACGACAGCCTGGCCTCGGTCCGTCGCTCGGGCGAGCAGGCGGTGGCGCTGGCCGGACAGCGCGCCGCCCAGGCCGATGGCCTGCGCATCGCCTCCAACCGCTATCGCGCGGGCTATTCCTCCTATCTGGAGCAGTTGGACGCGCAGCGCGGGCTGCTGTCGGCCGAACTCGCTTTGGCGGAGGCCCAGGCCAATCAGCTGACCGCCTATATCACCCTGTATCAGGCGATGGGCGGCGGCTGGTCCCCCGATGCGATCCGCGCGACCGCGCGATAGGTCGCAGGTGGGAGGGCGATTGTCGCAATCGCATGGCCTGACCTAAAGTGGTCATGGAACGCGGGCAGCGTTGAGGCGCTAAAGGTCCGCAAACGGACTGAACCAACGGGAGAGCCGATATGGGCGTGAATGTGATCTACAAGACCAAGGCGACTGCAACCGGCGGGCGTGACGGCGCGGCGCGGTCCGAGGATGGCTCGGTCGACGTCAAGCTGGTGGTCCCGAAGGAAATGGGCGGCCCGGGCGGCGAGGGTGCCAACCCGGAAAAGCTGTTCGCCGCGGGCTATTCCGCCTGTTTCCTGGGCGCGATGAAGGCGGTGTCGGGCAAGGAAGGCGTGAAGGTGCCGCAGGACGCGACCGTCACCGCCGAGGTCGGCTTCGGCCCGCGCGAAGAGGGCGGCTATGGCATCACCGTCGACCTGGTGGCGAGCCTGCCGGGCGTCGAGCGTGCCGATGGCGAACGGCTGATGCATGCCGCGCATGAGGTCTGCCCCTATTCCAACGCCACCCGTGGCAATGTGAATGTCGGCCTGACGCTCGCCTGAGTCGCCATATTCGCCACCTCCTAGGCCCTTCGCCCGATCAAGGCGGAGGGCCTTGCCGTTTGTTTCAAAGGACCCAATGATGACCCGCCCCACCGGCACGGAGAGCTTCGCGCTCAACCAGACGATGCTGCGTATCCGCGATCCCAAGCCCTCGCTCGCCTTCTACCAGGATGTGCTGGGCATGACGCTGCTCCAGAAGCTGGATTTCGAAGAGATGCGCTTCTCGCTCTATTTCCTCGCCTATCTGGCCGATGGCGAGACGATCCCGGAAGATCCCGCCGAACGCGCCCGTTTCATCTTTAATCGCGAGACCACGCTGGAGCTGACGCATAATTGGGGCACCGAGTCGGACCCCGATTTCACCGGCTATCATGACGGCAACGGCGATCCGCGCGGCTTTGGCCATATCGGAATCAGCGTCGCCAATGTCGTCGAGGCCTGCGAACGCTTCGAGACGCTGGGCGTTTCTTTCAAGAAACGACCGCAGGACGGCAAGATGAAGGACATCGCCTTCATCACCGATCCCGATGGCTATTGGATCGAAATCCTGTCGGCTTCGGGCATGACGAACAGCCTCAAATAGCCGGACAAGCGGCAAATCCCCTCCCAGATTAACATAGTTAAACCGGATGTTTACGGTTGCTGACCATTATGGGCATATCTATCGGAGGAAGGGACAGCCCCGGCATCCTCCGTTCCTGAAGGTGAGTATTCCTGCTCGCCGACCGGCTGTTGGAGGGTTTGCCGCTATGTTGTCCTGGTTTGCCAAGACCGCGCCTATTCGTTTGAAGTTCGACGTGCTGACCATCGCCTATGCCGGCATTGCCTCCATCGGCCTGGGTGCCACCGTCATGGCGAGCGGCGGCCTCGCGCCGACGACGCCGGTGATCGCGGCCGCGCTTGCGCTGGTCGCGTCGCTCATCGTGTCGCGCGTCAGCCGCAAGCTGATCTGCGATCCCTATGTCAGCAGCGTGGTCGCGATGGAGCACCTGGCCGCCGGCGATGTCGACCGCGAGATCCTCTATAACGATTACCGCGACTGCATCGGCCGGATGGCCAAGGCGATGCACGTGTTCCGTCGCAACGCCGCAGAGGTGCAGAAAGCGGGCGAGGCACAGCGGATCGTCGTCGAGGCGCTGGGCAAGGGGCTGGTCGAACTGGCCGACGGCAATCTGACCGAGACGATCCATACACCCTTCCCCGCCGAATATGAAAAGCTGCGCAGCGACTTCAACCGTGCGACCGAATCGCTGGGCCGCGCCCTGGGCACCGTGACGGTCGCCACGCACGGCATCAATTCGGGGGCGAGCGATATCCGCCAGGCCTCCGACGACCTGTCGCAGCGCACCGAGCAGCAGGCCGCCAGCCTGGAGGAAACCGCCGCCGCGATGGACGAGATCACCTCGACCGTCCGCCAGACCGCCGAGGGCGCCAACCGCGCCAACAAGGCCGTTGCCGATGCGCGGGTCGAGGCCGAACAGTCGGGCGAGGTCGTGCGCCGCGCCGTCGACGCCATGGCCGGCATCGAACGCACCTCCAGCGAGATTTCCGAGATCATCAGCGTGATCGACGGCATCGCCTTCCAGACCAACCTCCTGGCCCTGAACGCGGGTGTCGAGGCGGCGCGGGCGGGCGATGCGGGCAAGGGCTTCGCGGTCGTCGCCTCCGAAGTACGCGCCTTGGCCCAGCGCTCGGCCGATGCGGCGAAGGACGTGAAATCGCGCATTCTCGCCAGCTCCGAACAGGTCGAATCGGGCGTCAGCCTCGTCAGCGAGACCGGCCGCGCGCTGGAGCGGATCATCGGCCAGATCGCCGAGATCAGCACGCTGGTCGAAAACATCGCCAGCTCGGCCGAGAAACAGGCCATCGGGCTTCAGGAGGTCAACACCGCCGTGTCCGCGATGGACGGCGTGACCCAGCAGAACGCCGCGATGGTCGAACAGGCCACCGCCGCCGCCCGCTCGCTGGCGGTCGAGGCCGACGGCCTGGCGCGCGAGATCGCCCGTTTCCGCATCAGCAACGTGCAGGGCGCCAGCATCGCCGCGCCCCAGCCCGTGCATCAGTTGCAGCAGCGGGCCGCCGCCGCCGGTCGCCGCATGACCCAGGCCGCTCGCCCCGCCCCGGCGGCAGTCGGAAACGTCGCGCTGGCCGTCAACGAAGACGAGTGGACCGAATTCTGAACCCGGCGCCGCGCGCCGATCGGCGCGCGGGCTCCGCAATGATCCGCGTTAACCACGGATTCTTAACGATCCCCGTCTCATAATAGCGCCACGCCATTCGCGTATGGAGTTCCGCCTTGACCGCTCTGTCCCTCGCCTCCGTGCTCGACACCACCGCTGCTGCCCCGCTGCGCCAAGCGCTGCTCGACCTGATCGCATCGGGCGACGCCATCGTGCTCGACGGGTCGCAGGTGAAACAGGTGGGACAGGCCTGTCTTCAGGTGCTGGCGAGCGCACAGGCCATGGCCGCTTCGGTCCGCGCCGATTTCGAATTGCAAAATCCATCCGAGCCGCTGGCTTCGATGATCGCGCTGGCCGGGCTCGACAGCCTCGCCACCGCCGCCTGAGGGGGCCCACCCGATGAATCTCGACGAGATCCAGCAGATTTTCTTCCAGGAATGCGAGGAAGGCCTCGGCACCCTGGAATCCGCCTTCGACGATCTGAAGCGCGCGCGCCATGATGACGAGACGATCAATACCGTCTTTCGCGCGGTCCACTCGATCAAGGGCGGCGCGGGCGCGTTCGGCCATGAACGGCTGCAGCATTTCTCGCACCATTACGAAACCCTGCTCGACCTGATCCGCAACGGCACGCTGCCGCTGGGCGAACCGCTGATCGACCTGATCGTCGCCGCCTTCGACACGCTGTCCGACCATGTCGCCGCCGCGCGCGGCGAAGGCGCAATGCCCGCCGACCAGGCGATGCTCGACCGTCTGGCCGCCGCGGCGCTGGGCGACATGGGCGCAGCCTCGACTGAACCGGACCTTGCCGCCAACGATGTCGCCCCCGAAGCGGAAGCCGCGCCGGCGCTCGACGATTTCGACGCGCTGTTCGCGATGCTGGAGGATCCCTCGCTCGCCGCGCCCGCCGCAACCGCGGCGCCCGAATGGATCGTCACCGTGCATCCGGGCCCGCGCGCCTTCGACCATGGCGCCGAGCCGATGCTGGCGCTGCGCGAACTGGCGCGCATGGGCGGCCGCACGCTGTCGGCGGACCTGTCCGACCTGCCGCTGCTCGACGGGCTGGATGCCGAACGCGCCTATATCGGCTTCACCATGGCGCTGCCGGGTGCGATCGACGAAGACGATATCCGCGCGGTCTTCGACTTTGCCGATCCGCAGTGCCGCCTGACCATCACCCGCGATTCGGCCGAGAATCCGGCACCGGACGTGCTGGAGGTCGCCGTCGAGGCGGCGGTCGCTCCGTCTCCGCCGGCCCCCGCCCCAACTCCCGCCGTCACCGTCGCGCCATCCGCGCCCGTCATCGCCGACGCGCCGGCCCCCGTCGTCGCCACGCCCGCCGCCCCCGCGCCGGCATCCGGCGGCGCGGGGGCGGCG
>Ga0209816_1000045_pt1 | contig 94197 bp, 96 predicted proteins | sample CoawatmetaG01DNA_FD_187509 | JGI IMG/M metagenome (GOLD analysis project Ga0209816, IMG submission 187509) | Marine microbial communities from the West Antarctic Peninsula - Coastal water metaG017-DNA (SPAdes) (version 2) | ecosystem: Environmental > Aquatic > Marine > Coastal ...
CTTGCCACCACGCCCCATTTCCCCTACACGCCCACCCACGTTCCACCACGGAATGCGATCGAGGACGCGCCCACGGGTGCACGCTGGCCGGCGAGGTTTCGCCCGCCGGCGTCTTTTGCGTTGTGTGGTATGATGAGGATTTGAGGCGATGTTCGACAGTCTGAGCGACCGGCTTGGCGGCGTATTCGACCGCCTCCGCGGCCGTGGCGCGCTGACCGAGGCCGATGTGCGGACCGCGATGCGCGAAGTGCGCGTCGCACTGCTCGAGGCTGACGTCGCGCTGCCGGTCGCCCGCCAGTTCGTCGACAAGGTGACCGAAGAGGCGGTCGGCCAGAACGTCTTGCGCTCGGTCACGCCGGGGCAGCAGGTCGTCAAGATCGTCAATGACGCGCTGGTCGAGATGCTCGGCGCGGACGAGAGCGAGCTGAACCTGTCGGTCACGCCGCCCGCGGTCGTGATGATGGTCGGCCTGCAAGGCTCGGGCAAGACGACCAGCACCGCCAAGATCGCCAAGCGCCTGTCGGGCCGCGATCGCAAGAAGGTGCTGATGGCGTCGCTCGACGTCAATCGCCCGGCGGCGCAGGAGCAGCTCGCAACCCTCGGCAAGCAGATCGACGTCGCGACGCTGCCGATCGTCGCCGGTCAGCAGCCGGTCGATATCGCCCGCCGCGCGCTCCAGTCGGCGAAGCTGCAGGGCTTCGACGTGCTGATGCTCGACACCGCCGGCCGCCTGCACGTCGACCAGGCGCTGATGGACGAGATGAAGGCGGTCGCCGACATCGCGACCCCGCAGGAAATCCTGCTCGTCGTCGACTCGTTGACCGGTCAGGACGCGGTCAACGTCGCGACCAACTTCTCCGAACAGGTGCCGCTGACCGGCGTCGTGCTGACCCGAATGGACGGTGATGCGCGCGGCGGTGCGGCGCTGTCGATGCGCGCCGTCACCGGCAAGCCGATCAAGTTCGCCGGCACCGGCGAAAAGATGGACGCGCTGGAGGCGTTCCACCCGTCGCGCGTCGCCGGCCGCATCCTCGGCATGGGCGACGTCGTCAGCCTGGTCGAGCGCGCCGCGGAGTCGATCCAGCAGGAAGACGCCGAGCGGATGACCGCGCGGCTCGCAAAGGGTCAGTTCGACATGAACGACCTGCGCGGCCAGCTCGCGCAGATGCGCCGCATGGGCGGCCTCGGCGCGCTTGCCGGCATGATGCCGGGGATGAAGAAGGCGCAGGGCGCGCTCGCGCAGGCGGGCGGCGACAAGGTGCTGATCCACATGGACGCGATGATCGGCTCGATGACCGTGAAGGAGCGCTCCAAGCCCGAGCTGATCAATGCCAAGCGCAAGATCCGCATTGCCAAGGGATCGGGCACGACGGTGCAGGAGGTGAACAAGCTCCTGAAGATGCACCAGGAAATGTCCACCGCCATGAAGAAGATCAAGAAGATGGGCGGGCTGAAGGGCATGATGGCCATGCTCGGCAAGGGCGGCATGGGCGGCCTCGGCAACGCGCTCGGCGGCGCCGGCCTCGGCGAGATGATGGACAAGGCGGGCGGCGGCCTCCCCAAGGGCCTGCCCGGCCTCGGTGGCGGTCAGGACGGCATGCCCAAGCTGCCCCCCGGCTTCGAGAACCTTCTCAAGAAGAAATAACAGAACACTGTAACTGCATTAAAACGAAGGACTAACTACCATGGCACTCAGCATTCGTCTGTCGCGCGGCGGCTCCAAGAAGCGCCCGTATTACCGCATCGTCGTCGCCGATGCCCGTTCGCCCCGCGACGGCAAGTTCATCGAGAAGATCGGCAACTACAACCCGCTGCTCGCCAAGGACGCCGAGAACCGCATCGTGCTCGATGCCGAGCGCGCCAAGTACTGGCTGTCGAACGGCGCGCAGCCGACCGACCGCGTCGCGCGCTTCCTCGATCAGGCCGGCGTGCGTGAGCGCGCGGCGCGCAACAACCCGAACAAGGGCAAGCCGGGCGAAAAGGCCACCGAGCGCGCCGAAGAGCGTGCCGAGAAGCTGAAGGCGCAGGAAGAAGCGGCCGCCGCCGCTGCCGCCGCCCCGGCGGAAGAGGCTCCCGCCGAAGAGACCACCGAGGCGTAAGCTTCGAGGCCGACCCTCCGATGCGCAGGCATCGAAGGTGAAACTGGTGCGTTGAGCCGTCCTTACCCGAGGAGGTTCACGCACCATGGCCATCGATCCCGATCCCCGCACCGCGCCCGATGAGACGTTCGAGGACGCTGCGGTGAACGCGCCCAACGAGGGCGTTTCCGCTACCGATCCCGCAGAAGGGGATGACGATGCCCCAGCAGGCACCGACGGATCACCCGACCAAGGCTGACGCGCCCGTCGTTCTCGCGGTCGTCATCGGCGCGCATGGCGTCAACGGCCAGGTGCGGCTCAAGGTCTTCGCCGAGGATTTCGGCACCTATAAGAGCTTCAACGGCGGCGCGCTGACGCTGAAGTCGACGCAATCGGGCAACAACGGCCTGATCGCCCGCTTCGCCGAAGTCGCCGATCGCAACGCAGCCGAGGCATTGCGCGGCACCGAACTCATCGTCCCCCGCTCGGCGCTGCCGCCGCTGGGGGAGGGCGAATATTATCACGCCGATCTCATCGGCCTGCCCGCCGTGTCGACCACGGGCGAAGACCTGGGCCGCGTCGTGCTCGTCGAAAATTTCGGTGCCGGCGACGTGCTCGAAATCGAACGCGCCAACGGCAAGCGCTTCATGATCCCCATGAACGCCGACGCCGTGCCGGAGTGGAGCGCAAACGCGCTGACGGTAAACGCCGACTTCGTGGAGTAACGCTTCCCCAAACCCCCCGTCACCCCGGACTCGTTCCGGGGGCCACTGGGCCACGGGGGGTCGTTAAAGCCTCTAGCCGTCCCCCTCGCCGCGGAGTGGACCCCGGACCAAGTCCGGGGTGACGGGGGGTAAACCGCCCCATCACCTCACCGCCAAAGCCGCCCACGCTCCGCCAGCAAATTCCGGATCGTCGTCGCGGCAACGCCCGCTTCGCCCATCGCATGGCTGATCTGGTCCAGCCCCTTCACCACGTCACCCGCCGCGAACAGCCCGGCCACGCTGGTGCGCTGATGGTCGTCCACCTCCAGGCATCCTTCGTCGCTCGCCCGCGCGCCCGCCGCGATCGCCAGGTGCGACCGAATCCGCGACCCCAGCGCCGGATAGACGCTGTCGAACGCCATCCGCCCGCCCGCGGTATCCAGCGCGATCCGGTCGCCCTCGATCGCCCAGCCGCCACACGGGCCGTCGACGCGCACGATCCCCGCCTCGTCCAGCGTCGCCGCGCAGGCTGCATCCAGCGCGTGTTCCGCCTCCGGTGCGATCAGCGTCACGTCGCGCGTGTAGCCGCGCAGGAACAGCGCCTCGCGCATCCCATGGTCGCCGGTGCCGATCACGCCGACGCGCTTGTCGGTCACCTCATAGCCGTCGCAGATCGGGCAATAGCGCATCAGCCCGCGCTCCAGCGCCGGGTCGTGCACCTCGGGCAGGATATTGGGTCGGTGGTTCACCACGCCCGTCGCCAGCAACACGGTGCGCGCGCGAAAGTCGCCATCATCGGTGACGATACGGAAATCGTCGCCCTCGGGCACAATCGCCGTGACCTTCTTGTCCTCGCGATACGCACCGTATTTTTCGGCCTGCTCGCGCATCAGCCGCAGCAGCTCCTTGCCCGCAATCCCCTCGGGATAGCCGGCATGGTTGCGCGTACAGGGGATCATCGCCGCGCGGCTCGACCCGCTGTCGAACAGCCGAATGGAAAGATGAAAGCGCGCCAGATAGATCGCCGCGGTCAGCCCGGCCGGCCCCGCGCCGATGATGATGCAATCGTCCACGCCGTCGTCCCCTGAACCGTCGCCTTGCCCCACGTCCGTCATGTATATACATCCTGTCTATACGGAGGCATGGCATGGGTAACGAATATCGCGCCAAGGTGTTCAAATCGGGCAATTCGGTCGCGCTGCGCCTGCCGAAGGCGCTCGGCCTGAAGGAAGGCGACGAGATGCTGCTGCGCGAGGAGCGGGGCAGTTTCATCGTCGAACCCGCGCCGGTCGTCCCGAAGAAGATCGACCTCACCGGCATCTACGGCTCGTGTCCGGGGATCAAGCCGGTCGAACGGCTCGACATGGCGCCGCGCGAGCTGGACTGGGACGGGAAGCTGCTTCGCCGATGACCGCACCGCGCTTTCTGCTCGATACCAATATCCTCGTCTATCTCATTGCCGGCGAACGCGATCTTCTCCGGGATCGCGTCCAGCAGCACGAGCCGGGCACGATCGTGACGTCGACATTGTGCGTCGCCGAAGCGCTGTACGGCATCACCGATTATGACCAGAAGGTCGCGCTCGATCGGCTGCTGACCGTGATCGAGCCGCTGCCCTTCGGAATGCCGGAAGCCCGGCGTTTCCCGGATGTGCCGTTCCGACGCGGCAAGCTCGATCGCTTCATCGCGGCCCATGCGTTGGCGACCGGCCTGACGATCGTCACCAACAACGAAGCCGACTTCGCCGACATTCCCGGCCTCCAAATCGAAAACTGGACCCAATGACCTTCGCCGCCACTGTCCTCACTTTGTACCCGGAGATGTTCCCCGGCCCGTTGGGCGTATCCCTCGCCGGTCGCGCCCTCAGGGAAGGGGGCTGGACCTGCGATCCCGTCCAGATCCGCGACTTCGCCACCGACAAGCATCGCTCCGTCGACGACACGCCCGCGGGCGGCGGCGCCGGCATGGTGCTGCGCGCCGACGTGCTGGCGGCGGCGGTGGACAGCGTCGCCGACGACCGCCCGATCCTCGCCATGACGCCGCGCGGCGCGCCGCTCACCCAGAGCCGCGTTCGCGCGCTCGCGAACGGCCCCGGCGTTATCATCCTGTGCGGCCGGTTCGAAGGCTTCGACGAACGCCTGTTCGAGGGCCGCGAGATCGAACAAGTCTCGATCGGCGACTACATATTGTCGGGCGGCGAGATGGGGGCGCTGGTGTTGCTCGACGCTTGCATTCGGCTGCGTCCCGGCGTAATGGGCGCGCCTTCCAGCGGGGATGACGAGAGCTTCGAAACGGGGCTGCTCGAATATCCGCAATATACCCGTCCCTATGAATGGGAAGGGCGCACGATCCCCGAAGTGCTGCGATCGGGGGATCATGCGAAGATCGCGGCCTGGCGGCAACACCAGGCAGAGGTCGATACACGGCTACGGAGGCCGGACCTTTGGGAGCGCCATGAGGGCGCTCGGGTCCAACCTCCCTCTGGCGCGCGGCGACGTAAGGACTGAAGTCATGAACCTCATTCAGCAGCTCGAAGCCGAGCAGATCGAAAAGCTGACCGCCAAGCGCGCGATCCCCGAATTCCGTCCCGGCGACACGCTGAAGGTCGGCGTGAAGGTCGTCGAAGGCGAGCGTACCCGCGTCCAGAACTACGAAGGCGTGTGCATCGCGCGGTCGAACAAGGGCATGGGCTCGTCGTTCACCGTCCGCAAGATCAGCTTCGGCGAGGGCGTCGAGCGCGTCTTCCCGCTCTATTCGCCGAACATCGATTCGATCGACGTCGTCCGCAAGGGCGCCGTGCGTCGTGCGAAGCTCTATTATCTGCGTGGCCGCACCGGCAAGTCGGCGCGTATCGCCGAACGTCGCGACACGCGCCCCGCGAAGGGCACCGCCGCCGCGGAGTAATCCGCAGCGTTGCGAGACATGGAAAGGGCGCGGGGGGCAACTCCCGCGCCCTTTTTCGTGCGCGGGCGACGCGGCTACCCGCGCTCCTCTGCCAGCGATTTGGTCAGCACGATGAAATGCAGGTCGGGGCGCTTGGGTCGGCCGAAGCGTTCGTCGGCATAGGGGAACGGTTCGGTGTCACCGGTCGGGCGATAGCCGCGCCGCGCATACCAGGCGATCAGCGTGTCTCGGACGTGGACGACGGTCATGCGGATGCGGGTGCCCCCGCGCGCCCGGGCCCATGCCTCCGCGGCCGCCAGCAGCCGCCGGCCCGCGCCGCCATTCTGAAGCCGCGGATCGACGGCCAGCGACCCAAGATACCAATCGCCATCGCCCTCAGGCTTCAGCCATACGCACCCCTGTATGGCCTCGCCGAACCGCCAGACGAGCAATGTGGCGTCGGGATAGTCCGACCGCTCCTGGTGCAGCAGCGCTACCGTGGTGCGGTCGCCATCGATCAGCGCGGCCTCGCTGTTCCAGCCGGCGCCGCTGTCCGCACCGCGATAGGCCCGGTTCAGCAGTGCGGCGATCGCGGGCAATGCGTCGTCGGTGGCCGGCTGCAAGTCCACCGCGATCCTGCTGGATGCTCGCTCGCTGATCGATCGGGCGTCCAGACGGCGCTCGATCTCGGCGATCTGCGCGATGAAACTGCCCGGCAGATCGTGCGTGACCTCCTGCACGGCGGCGTCCACCATCGGCCAGATCGATCTGCGCCCCACCGCCACCGCATGTATCCCCGTCTCGGTCAGCGTAACGATGGCCTGCCGCCGGTCCGCGGCCGGCCGAGACACCGCCACCAAGCCGGCATCGGCCAGCTTCGTCACGGCCTTGGTCATCGAAGGCTGGGTAACACCCAGCGCGCTGGCGAGCGCGCCGACGCTGAGCTCGGTCTGCGCATCCAGCGTCGCCAGCACCGAAAACAGCCCCGGCGGCACCGACAGGCCCGCCTGCCCGGTAAAGGCCGCCGCATCCGCCTGCATCCGGTCGCCCAGCCGCTTCAACCGGCTACCCAGAAACAGATGCGGATTGCCCTCCACCACGCCGTCCATAACACCTCCATTCTATAGCCGGCTATAGAATGCCTGGATCGAGGCAATTGGCAAGGGGAGGGGTGACCTGACACCAAGACCAGACGACCCGCCGTTTGCGTCAGGCGGGCACCGTGTCGTGCCTCATCCCCGCCACGAACGCCTGCCATGCCCCGCTGGGCGCCAGCCGCGCCCGCGCCGCGGCCGGCACGCGTACGCCCACCACCCGCGTCAGCTCGAACCCTGCCAGCGCGGGCATCGCCACACCCGGCGCGCGCAGGCTGTACGGCATCACCGTAATCCCCAGCCCCGCCGCCACATAGGCCGCAGCGCGATCGTCGCTCACCGTCCGGGCCGCCATGAACGGGCGGACGCCGCGCGCGGTGAAGAAGCGGCTGACCAGCGGCAACGCCTCGCACTGGCGCCGCACGATCATCGTCTCGCCGGCGATATCCTCCGCAGTCACACTGGCGCGGTGGGCGAGGGGGTGCGCCGTCGCCATCGCCACGCCATAGCCTTCTTCGAACAACCGCACGTCCTCCCCATCGCGCGCGACGCCGGGGCCGAGCAGCGCATCGATGCGACCATGGTCCAGCTTGCCCTGCAATTCGCTCGTCCGCCCTTCGACGATCTCGATCCGTTCGTCCGGCGCCGCGGCCCGCGCGGCCGCCAGCGCCGCGCCCAGCGCGATGGTGGAGACGGTCGGCGCGACGCCGATGCGGATCAGCCGATGCGGCGGCGTCGCCTGGACCGCGCGTTCGGCGGCGGCGAACTCCGCCTCGATCCGCCGGGCATGATCGACGAAGCGCGTCCCCGCCTCGGTCAGCCGCACCCGCCGCCCGCTGCGGTCGAACAATTGCTGGCCGAGCAGCGCCTCCAGCTTGGCGATCCCGGCCGACAGCGTCGGCTGCGTCACCCGCGCGCTGGCAGCGGCCGCAGAAAAGCTCCCCTGATCGACGACGCCAAGACAATAGCGGATCAGATAGCGGTCGATCATAGATGTCATCTATACGTCGCCGCGTCCGCTGTCGATTTTCCCTGCCGCCCGTGCCTGTGGTAGCAGGGGTGCAAAGATATAAGGAGCGGATGTGACACCCGATTTCGATTTCGCCCTCGGCGAGGCCGCGGACATGATCCGCGACTCGACGCAGCGCTTTGCCACCGACCGGATCGCGCCGCTCGCCGTCAAGATCGACGCCGACGACTGGTTTCCAAAGGCCGAGCTGTGGACCGCGATGGGCGAGCTCGGCCTGCACGGCATCACCGTCGAGGAAGCCGACGGCGGGCTCGGCCTCGGCTATCTCGAACATGTCGTCGCGGTGGAGGAAGTCAGCCGCGCCTCGGCCTCGATCGGCCTCAGCTATGGCGCGCATTCGAATCTCTGCATCAACCAGATCCGCCGCTGGGCGAACGCGGAGCAAAAGGCGAAATACCTGCCCAAGCTGATCAGCGGCGAACACGTCGGCAGCCTCGCCATGTCCGAAGCGGGCGCGGGCAGCGACGTCGTCTCGATGAAGCTGCGCGCCGAGGCGCGAGGAGACGGCTACGTCCTCAACGGCACCAAATTCTGGATCACCAACGCGGCGTACGCCGACACGCTGGTCGTCTATGCGAAGACGGGTGAGGGGTCGCGCGGCATCACCGCCTTCCTGATCGAAAAGGGGATGCCCGGCTTCAGCATCGGGCAAAAGATCGACAAGATGGGCATGCGCGGCTCGCCGACCGCGGAACTCGTGTTCGACGATTGCTACGTGTCCGCCGAACAGATCATGGGGCCGCTCAACGGCGGCGTCGGCGTGCTGATGAGCGGCCTCGATTACGAGCGCGCGGTGCTCGCCGGCATTCAGCTCGGCATCATGCAGGCGTGCCTCGACGTGGTCGTACCCTTCGTGCGCGATCGTAAACAGTTCGGCCAGCCGATCGGCCAATTCCAGCTGATGCAGGGCAAGATCGCCGACATGTATGTCGCGCTCAACTCGGCGCGCGCCTATGTCTATGCCGTCGCCAAGAGCTGCGACGCCGGCAAGACCACCCGCTTCGATGCCGCCGGCGCGATCCTGCTGGCGAGCGAAAATGCGGTCAAGGTCGCGCTGGAGGCGATCCAGGCCCTGGGCGGTGCCGGCTACACCAAGGACTGGCCGGTCGAGCGCTTCATGCGCGACGCCAAGCTGCTCGACATCGGCGCCGGCACCAACGAAATCCGCCGCATGCTGATCGGCCGCGAACTCATCGGCGCCGCGCCGAAGGTGGCGCAGTGATCGGGGTCATGCACTCCTCCCCCGCAAGGGGGAGGGGGACCGTTCGGCGCAAGCCGAATGGTGGAGGGGGAGGGCGGCGACGTCCTCTCCAACGCGGCGAGACCCTGTCCTCCCCCTCCGTCACCGCTTCGCGGCGCCACCTCCCCCTGGCGGGGGAGGATCGTCAAATCCGCCGCGCCCCTTCCGCCGGAGCCCCCGCATGACCGGCCCCACGCTCCCCACCACCGTCGCTCGCGACGGCGAGGCCTTCGCCCGTAACGCCGCGCACAACCGCGCGCTCGCCGACCGCCTGCGCGCCGACGTCGCGACGGCGGGCCTCGGCGGCAACGCCAAATCCCGCGAGCGCCACACCGCCCGCGGCAAGCTGCTTCCCCGCAATCGCGTCGAACGCCTGCTCGATCCCGGCAGCGCCTTCCTCGAAATCGGCCAGCTCGCCGCCCACGGCCTCTACGACGATGACGTCCCCGGCGCGGGCATGATCGCCGGCATCGGCCGCGTCTCGGGCCGCCAGGTCATGATCGTCTGCAACGACGCGACGGTGAAGGGCGGCACCTACTTCCCGCTGACCGTGAAGAAGCACCTGCGCGCCCAGGAAATCGCGCAGGAAAACCGCCTGCCGTGCATCTACCTCGTCGACAGCGGCGGCGCCAACCTGCCGCATCAGGCGGAAGTCTTCCCCGACCGCGATCACTTCGGCCGCATCTTCTTCAACCAGGCGAACATGTCGGCGCTCGGCATCCCGCAGATCGCCTGCGTCATGGGCAGCTGCACCGCGGGCGGCGCCTATGTCCCCGCCATGTCCGATGAGACGATCATCGTCCGCGGGCAGGGGACGATCTTCCTCGCCGGCCCGCCGCTGGTGAAGGCCGCGACCGGAGAGGTCATCAGCGCCGAAGACTTAGGGGGCGCCGACACGCACGGCCGCCGTTCGGGCGTGGTCGACCATGTTGCCGAAAACGACGACCACGCGCTGTCGATCGTCCGCGACATCGTCGCGACGCTGCCCGAACAGACCGGCCCGCAAATCGCCCCGGCGCGCTCCCCGCTCTACCCGGCGGACGACCTCTACGGCCTGATCCCCGACGACGTCCGTGCGCCGTACGACGTCCACGAGGTGATCGCGCGCCTGGTCGACGGCTCCGAATTCCACGAATTCAAGGCGCTGTACGGCACGTCGCTGGTCTGCGGCTTCGCCACCATCCACGGCCTGCCCGTCGCCATCCTCGCCAACAATGGCGTGCTGTTCAGTGAAAGCGCGCAAAAGGGCGCGCATTTCATCGAACTTGCCTGCCAGCGCAAAATCCCGCTGCTGTTCCTCCAGAACATTTCGGGCTTCATGGTGGGTGGGAAGTATGAGGCGGAAGGCATTGCGAAGCATGGCGCCAAGCTCGTCACCGCCGTCGCCACGGCGAGCGTGCCGAAGATCACCATCCTGATCGGCGGCAGCTTCGGCGCGGGCAATTACGGCATGTGCGGCCGCGCCTATTCGCCCCGCTTCCTGTTCACCTGGCCCAACAGCCGGATCAGCGTGATGGGCGGCGAACAGGCGGCCAGCGTCCTCGCCACCGTCCACCGGGACGCGGACAGCTGGACCCCCGAACAGGCCGAAGCCTTCAAGGCCCCCGTCCGCGCCAAATACGAAGACGAGGGCAACCCCTGGTACGCCACCGCGCGCCTGTGGGACGACGGCATCATCGATCCCGCGCAGACCCGCGACGTCCTCGGCCTCAGTCTCGCCGCCTGCCTCAACGCCCCCATCTCGGAGCGGCCCAGCTTCGGCGTGTTCCGGATGTGATCGCCGGGACCCGCCTATTCCTCCCCAAGCGCCGCTTGGGGAGGGGGACCGCCGGCCGCAGGCCGGTGGTGGAGGGGCATGCGCACCTGTGCGGCCGCCACCACCAGCCGGACGACGGCCTCCAGATCGCGCAGCACCTCGCGTGCAGACACCCGCAACGTCTCGATCCCATGGACCGCCAGAATCGCATCCCGCCGCTCGTCACGCTCCGGCCGATCGCCGCGATCATGCGCCTCGCCATCGACCTCGACCGCCAGCCGCGCCGCCGCGCAGTAGAAATCCAGGACGAACGGCCCCGCCGGATGTTGTCGCCTGAACTTCAAACTCGAAGGCCGCGCACGCAAGACCGACCACAACGCGACCTCGGGCACCGTCATCGCGCGGCGCAACTGGCGCGCGTGGCGCACTGTCCGTCCCGGTTTGTCGAGCATCGGGCAGGCCCCTCCACCATGCTTCGCATGGTCCCCCTCCCCGAGACAAGCTCGGGGAGGATAGGGGGAGGCCGGATGACGCTGTCCTACACGCTCCCGCCTGTGGTATGGCGATAGCGCATGGCCGCGCTCCTCGCCCCTGCCTCGCACACCCCGGTACGTTTCTCGCCCCCGCAGCCCCCGGTGTCCGGGACACGACGTACCCTCCACTTCGTCCACTTCCAGCAACATTTCCCCCGGAGCGCCCCGTGATCGAATCGCTGCTCATCGCCAACCGCGGCGAGATCGCCTGCCGCATCATCCGCACCGCGCGCGGCCTCGGCATCCGCACGATCGCGGTCCATTCCGACGCCGACGCGACCGCGCTGCACGTCCGCGAGGCCGACGAAGCCGTCGCGATCGGCGGCCCGCGCCCGGCGGAAAGCTATCTGATCGGCGAGCGCATCATCGCCGCCGCGCAAGCCACCGGCGCACAGGCGATCCACCCCGGCTACGGTTTCCTCAGCGAAAACGCCGACTTCGCGCAGGCGGTGCAGGACGCGGGCCTGATCTGGGTGGGCCCCAATCCCGACAGCATCCGCGCGATGGGGCTGAAAGACGCCGCCAAGGCGCGGATGATCGCCGCCGGCGTACCCGTCACCCCCGGCTATCTCGGCGAAGACCAGTCGCCCGATCGCCTCCGGTCCGAGGCCGATGCGATCGGCTATCCCGTCCTCATCAAGGCGGTGGCGGGCGGCGGCGGCAAGGGCATGCGCCGTGTCGATGATGCCGCCGATTTCGCCGAAGCGCTCGCTAGCTGCCAGCGCGAGGCGGCGGCCTCGTTCGGCGACGACCGCGTCTTGCTCGAAAAATACGTGCTGAGCCCTCGCCATATCGAGGTGCAGGTGTTCGGCGACAGCCACGGCAACGTCGTCCATCTGTTCGAACGCGACTGCTCGCTCCAGCGCCGCCACCAGAAGGTGATCGAGGAAGCCCCCGCGCCCGGCATGGACTCCGCGACCCGCGAGGCGGTCTGCGCCGCCGCCGTCCGCGCCGCGCAGGCGGTCGACTATGTCGGCGCCGGCACGATCGAATTCATCGCCGACGCCAGCGAAGGCCTGAACGCCGACCGCATCTGGTTCATGGAGATGAACACCCGGCTCCAGGTCGAGCATCCCGTGACAGAGATGATCACCGGCCAGGACCTCGTCGAATGGCAGTTGCGGGTCGCGAGCGGCGAACCGCTGCCCTGCCGTCAGGATCAATTGGCGATCCACGGCCACGCGATGGAAGCGCGCCTGTATGCCGAAGACCCGGCCAAGGGCTTCCTCCCCAGCATCGGCCGCCTCGACGCCTTCGATCTCGGCGACACCGTGCGCGTCGATACCGGGGTGGAACAGGGCGCGACGATCACCCCCTATTACGATCCGATGATCGCCAAGGTGATCGCCCATGGCGACACCCGCGAAGAGGCGCGCGAAACGCTCGCCGACGCGCTCGACGCCGCGATCGTCTGGCCGCTGCGCAGCAATGCGGGCTTCCTCGTCGAGGCGCTCGACCACCCCGCCTTCGTCGCCGCGACCCTCGACACCGGCCTCATCGCCCGCGAAGGCGATGCGCTGATGCCGCCCGCGCTGCCCAGCGAAGAGGTGCTGGTCGAAGCCGCCCAGGCGCTCGCCGGCCCGCAACCGCTGCCGGGCTTCCGCCTCAACGCCGCGCCGCGCCAGGTGGCGATGCTGTCGGTGGCGGGGGAGCCGGTGGAGGTCGATTTTAGCCACCCCGCCTCACCCCCGTTCGCCCGGCACCCCAAACTCCCGTTCGCCCTGAGCCTGTCGAAGGGCGGCTCCCCCCAAGCGACCGGTTCGCGTTTGGGAACCAGCCCTTCGACAGGCTCAGGGCGAACGGATGTGGTGGCCCCCGACCGCCTCCTCGTCACCGAAGGCGGCCAGACGTGGGAAATCACCCCCTATCGTGCCGCCGCCGCCGCGGCCGGCGGGGCAGGGGATGGCGCGATCCTGTCGCCGATGCCCGGCCGCATCATCGCGGTCGATGTCACCGCCGGCCAATCCGTCACCAAGGGCCAGCGCCTCGTCACTTTGGAGGCGATGAAGATGGAACACAGCCTCACCGCCCCCTTCGACGGCGTGGTCGCAGACCTCACCGCCACGCCCGAGGCGCAGGTGCCCGAAGGCACGCTTCTCGTCCGCATCGAACCGCAGGGAGAGCAATAATGGCCGGTCGCTTCTACGACGAATGGCAGGTCGGCGACCGCCTGACGCACGACATCCGGCGCACCGTGACCGAGACGGACAACCTCCTGTTCTCGACCATGACGCACAACCCGCAGCCGCTCCACCTCGACGCCGAAGCGGCGAAGGCAAGCGAGTTCGGCCAGATCCTCGTCAACGGCACCTTCACCTTCGCATTGATGGTCGGCCTGTCGGTCGGCGACACGACGCTCGGTACTTTGGTCGCGAACCTTGGCTACGACAAATTGGTGATGCCCAAGCCGGTCTTCATCGGCGACACGCTCCGCGCCGAAACCGAAGTCGTGGAACTGCGCGACAGCAAGTCCCGCCCCGACGCCGGCCTCGTCACCTTCCGCCACATCCTCCTCAACCAGCGCGACGAACCGGTGTGCCAGTGCCTGCGGACGGCGTTGTTGAAGCGAAAGGGGGCGTAACGCCCGCCCCAACCACCCGTCACCCCGGACTAGTTCCGGGGTCCACTCTGCGGCGAGGGGGATGGCCGGAGCCTCTTGCCGTCCCCTCGCGGCCCGGTGGACCCCGGAACAAGTCCGGGGTGACGTAGAAAGAGCAGAACCCCCTATCGCACCGCAGCAAAGTTTTTCTTGCGGTTCATCCACCGGATCGATGGGCTATCCCGCCCCATCCGCTACCCAGCGCAACGATTCCAAAAGGGGCTGAACCGTGACCATCATCAGCGAACTCCTCGCCGCCGCCAGCGCCGCAGCGCTTGCCCAGGCAGCGCCGCAAGCCGCACCGCAGACTGAAGCCGCCCAATCGGCCCCCGTCGCCGACGCCGCCTCGACCGCTGATGCCAATAATCCAGATGGGGGCCAGGACATCATCGTCACCGGCACCCGCGCCGCCGGCCGCAGCCGCCTCGACAGCGTCGCCCCCGTCGACGTTCTAAGCGGCGCCAGCCTGCAACGGCAGGGCACCACCGAACTTGCGACGGCGCTCGCCACCGTCGCCCCCTCGATCAACTTCCCGCGGCCTTCCGCTAACGACGCGACCGATGCGATCCGCCCGGCGACGCTGCGCGGCCTGTCGCCCGACCAGACGCTGGTGCTCATCAACGGTATCCGCGGCCACACCTCCGCCAACCTCAACACCAACGGCACCGTGGGCCGCGGTTCGGCGGCGGTCGACCTCAACACCATCCCGACGGTGGCGCTCGACCGGATCGAGGTGCTGCGCGACGGCGCCTCGGCGCAGTACGGCTCGGACGCGATTGCCGGCGTCGTCAACCTCCGCCTTCGCGAAGCCCGCTCGGGCGGCGGCGCGCAGGTCAATTACGGCTTCTACGACACGCAGGTCGATACGGCACGCGGCAGCCGCCACGTCACCGGCGAACACACCGTCACTGCCTCGGCCTGGCAGGGCATCGGCTTCGGCAGCGATGGCTTCGTCACCGTCTCGGGCGAGTACCTCAAGCGCCAGCCGACCAACCGCGCCGACTTCGATCCGCGCGTGACGCCGACCCGCGTCACCGGCCGCTATGGCGACCCGGAGGTCGAACAGTTCACCGGCTTCGTCAACGCCGGCACCTCGCTGACTGACAATCTGAAGCTGTACGCCTTCGGCGGCTATCAGGACCGCGACACCCGCGGCGCCGCCTTCCCGCGCATCCGCGCCGACAATGCCAGCGCCGCGACGATCACCCAGCTGACGCTTGCCGGCTATCCCAACGGCTTCCTGCCGATCATCAATACCAAGTCGAAGGATATCAATTCGGCGATCGGCCTGCGGGGCACCGTGTCGGACTTCGACGTCGATCTGTCGCTGAGCTATGGCCGCAACACCGTCGACTTCCGCACGCTGAATTCGGCGAACTACGCCTATGGGTCGAGCACCCCGCGCAACTTCTACGACGGCGCGGTCGCCTACGACCAGTACGTCGCCGGCCTCGACGTCACCCGCAAGTTCGACGTCTTCCAGTCGCTGAACGTCGCCTTCGGCATCGAGGGGCGCCGCGAAGGTTATAAGATCACGCCGGGCGAGCGCGCCTCCTACGATTACCCGGCCGGTGCGACCGATGCGGTCGCCGGGTCGGCACCGGGCGCGCAGGGCTTCGGCGGCTTCGCCCCCCGCAACGCCACCAAGCGCAACCGCCGCAGCGGCAGCGTCTACCTCGACCTCGAAGCGCAGCTCACCGATGCGCTGCTGATCGGTCTCGCCGGCCGGGCCGAGGATTATTCGGACTTCGGCAGCACCGCCAACGGCAAATTCTCGGCGCGCTACGACGTCGCGCCCTGGTTCGCGCTGCGCGGCACCATTTCGACCGGCTTCCGCGCCCCGTCGCTGCAACAGCAATATTTCACCCAGGTCGCCTCGGTCGTCACCAACGGCGTGCCGATCCTGACCGGCACCGTGCCGTCGACCGATCCGGTCGGCGTCGCGCTCGGCGGGCGGCCGTTGCAGGCGGAAAAGTCGACCAACATCTCGCTCGGTACGGTGATCCGCGCTGGCGGCTTTGACCTGACGGTCGACGCCTATTCGATCCGCATCCGCAACCAGATCGGCCTGTCGGAGAATATTCCTGGCACGTTTAGCACGCAGGTTGCAGATCTGCTTAACAGTACAGACCAGCGATTTTCGGCGGCACGCTTCTTCATCAACGGCCTCGCCTCGACGACGAAGGGCATCGACGCCGTCGCCCACTATCGCTGGCGCACGGAAAGCGCCGGCGCGTTCGACTTCACGCTGGCGGGCAACATCAACAAGATCGACGTGACCCGCGTCCCCACCTCGACCGCGACGCTCAACCCCGCACCCACGCTGTTCGCGCGCAGCCGTATCCTGACGCTGGAACAGGGCACGCCGGGCGAGAAGATCACCGGCACGATCGACTGGTCGCTCGACAAGCTCGGCGCGCTCGCCCGCGTGACCTATTATGGCGACGTCAACCAGCCGGGTACGCTGGCGAGCGGCACTGCCGACGTCCACACCGGCCAGCATGCGATCACCGATTTCGAGCTGCGCTATTCGGCCCCCAAGGGCGCGCAGATCGGCCTCGGCGTCAGCAATCTGTTCGACGTCTACCCGGATCGCCAGATCGCCGCGAACAACTCCACCGGCGTGCTGGGTTTCCCCTATTACTCGCCGTTCGGGTTCAACGGCCGCTACCTGTACGCCCGCGTCGGCATCAACTGGTAAGCAGGGAGAGGCGGGGGACGTTACAGTCCCTCGCCCCCCACCCATTGCGCATGCGCGAACCGCCGCGCCAGCGTCCAGTTCTGCTGGCGGATATCGGGCACCGCGACCACCTCCCACAGGTCGCCGCGGGTCATCGGCCCGATGCAGAACAGCCGGTCATCGACCGTCCCGTCGGCATGGATCACCTGCGACTGGTGGTCGACGTCCAGCCCGATGCGCAAACTGTCGGGACGTGCCAGCCCCGCAGCGATCAGCTGCCGCAGCAGCGGCTCCTCGGATCGCAGCAGATCCCCCTGCGGCCCGGTGCAATTGACGATCCGCCGCGCTGACGTGGTTTCGGTTCCCGCGCTGCCCCGCGGTCGCCAGGTCAGCAAGGCGCCACCGCCCTCCGCCTCGGCCCCGACGATCCGCCCCGCGACGAAGCGCAACCGCCCCTCCGCGACCAGCGCATCGATCTTCGCCGCGATCGAGGGCGCCAGCCGATGCCGATGCACGTCCCAATACGGCCGCACATGCCGCAGGAACCGCGCCCGCGTCACCGCATCCGCCGCGCCCCACATCAGCTGCGTGACCGGGCGCAGCTCGTCCACCGCGGCGCGCCAGCCGATCGCTGCGGCGCGGGTCCGCACATGGCGGACGAGCGCCGACAGCGTCCCCGCCGGCTTCTCGCGCAACCCCGGCTGCCCCGGCAGGTCGGCATGCGCCCGCGGCGACAGCCCGCGCCGCGACAGCGCGAGGATCTCGCCGCGGAACCCCGCCGCCTCCAGCGTCAGCGCCGCATCGATCGCGGTCAGCCCACTGCCGATCAACACCACGCGATCGGCGTCGGTCAGCTCCGCCGCAATGTCGCCCGCCCAGGGATCGGACAGATAGCAGCCCGCCGGGAGCGCCGACGGATCGAGCCCGCCCGGCGTGTGCGGCGGCAGGTTGCCCAGCGCCAGCACCGCCGCATCCGCTGCAATCGCCTCGCCGCTCTGCAGCGACAGCGTCACGCCCCCGCCGCTGCGATCGATCGCGCACACCTCGCCCTCGACCAGCGCGATCCGCCCCGGATGCGCCGCCATCGCCGCGTCGAGCAACCCGCGCAGATAGCGCCCATAGATGCGCCGCGAGACGAAGGTCTTGGCATCGCCCAGTCCCTCCGCCTCCAACCAGCGCACGAAATGGCCGGGGTCGTCGGGCAGCGCGCTCATGTTGCCGGCACGCACGTTCAGCAGATGCTCGGCATGTGCCGCGCTATAGGCGACGCCGCGCGCCATCTGATGGGGGCGCCGCTCGATCAGCGTCGCGCGTGGCCCTTCGTGGCGCAGCAGGTTGATCGCGAACAGCGTCCCCGAAAAGCCGCCGCCGACGATGACGACGTGCTCGTGGCTCGACGGCGGGGCGGGCGGGCAGTCCGGCAGGCTGGTCATGGGGCGGAGCGCTATCCCCTTCGCCAGTGCCGGGCAAGCCGGTCAGGGCGCGCTGGGCTCGGCCGCGGCCGGTTCGGGGGCGGGGAGTGCGGACACCAGTTCCAGTTTCTGCGGCACCGTGCCAAGCTCGATCCCCGCCTCGCGCATCCGCCGCAGCAGGACGATCAGCACGTTGCTGCGGGCGCTATATGCCGCGCGCGGGCTTTCGACATGCGCGAAGCAGTTGAAGCGCACGCGCCCGTCGGCGATCCCGTCGATGAACGCCTTGGCCTCGGGCGTATCCAGGATCGCCGGTTCCGCCGCGAACGTTTCCAGTACCAGTTCGCGCACGCGATCGGCATCCGCCTCGATCGGCACGGTGAATTGCACCTGGATCCGCCCCAGCGGCGCGCTCAGCGTCTTGTTGAGCACCGATTTCGTGATCAGCTCCGAATTGGGGACGATCAGCGTCGAATGATCGGCGAGCTCGATCTCGGTCGAACGGACGTTGATCCGCTTCACGTCGCCCTCGTCGGTGCCGACGCGGATCAGGTCGCCGATCTTGATCGGCCGCTCGGCGAGCAGGATCAGGCCGGACACGAAGTTGGACGTGATCGCCTGCAAGCCGAAACCGATGCCGACCGACAGCGCCGACAACAGCAGCGCGATCCGCTCCATGCCGATGCCGAGCGAGGCGAGCGACCAGATCACCGCCAGCGCGATGCCCACGTAGCGCGCGACCAGCCGGATCGAATTGCGCACGCTGCCGTCGAGGTCGGTGGTCGGCAGGTAGCGCTGGTCGAGCCAGCCCATGAACTGCCGCACCAGGAACAGGCCGATCGCCAGCACGGCGATGAAGCGCAGGATGCTGCCCGGCGAAATCGCGATGCCGCCGATCTGCACGCCGCGCGCCAGCCCGCTCAGCCGGTCGAGGACCGATCCGAAGCCCGCTCCGAACGGATACAGCAAGAGCCCCAACGCGATGGCGAGGATCGCCAGCCGCAGCGCGGCGGACAGCAGCACGCCGAACTGGTCCACCGCGCTGCCGCCCACGCCAACGCCGTGGCGCAATGTCGTGCCGACGCGACTGTCCCGCTGAAACAGGCTGGTCGCGACATCGTCGATGACGATCATCAGCAGATAGGTGCAGATGCCGAGCAGCGTCGCCCACAGCACGAACTGCAACACCGTCGCCGCCAGCCCGATATAGCCCGCCAGCAGCGCCAGCCCCGCGCCCGTGACGACCAGCCACAGCGCCACCGTCGCCGCGCCGACGCCGACGCTGGTCGCCGCCTCCTGCGCATCCGCCCCATTCGCCGCAGCGCGCGCACGCAGCCGCCCGATCACCAGCAGCGTGCCGCCGATCAGCAGCAGATTGGCGATCGCCTCCGCCACCTGCGACGCCAGCAATACGGGCGGGCTGGCGCCGATCGCCGTATTGAACGCATCCAGCAGGATGACGACGAAGGTCAGCGTGGCGAACACCCAGACCGTCGGACGCAGCGCGGTCGCGACCGCATCGGTCAGAGGCACCACCCGCCACGATGGCTGACGCGCCATCAGGAAGGCAGCGCCCGCCGCGGCGGTGAAGCCCGAAAAGCCCGCAGCGCCGATCAGCGCGTCGGCCAGCTGGCTCCAGGCGGGGGCGATCAGCGCCGCCCAGCGCAACCCCTGTACCAGCACGAACGCGGCGGCGGTGGGCATCGCGGTGCCGATCAGCACCCGCCACATCGCATTGGCCGATCGTCGCACGCGGTGGCCCGGCGCGTCGCTGACCAGATAGCGCTGGCCGATCCCGCGCAGCCGCTGCCGCACGGGGAACAGCAGCAGCAGCGCCAGCATCGCGCCGAGCAAAGCGGTCCACGGCTTGCCCGCGCGCAGCGCGACATCGCCCTGCGACCATTCGCGCCGCATCAGCGTCGCGACCCGGCGTGCATCGCGCGGCATTGCGGAGAGCAGTTCCTCCCAGAACGCGGGCGAGACGGGGGAGGGCGAGCGGACCGAAATGCGCTGGCCGATTTCCGCCGCCTGCGCCTCGTCAATCTCGGCGACCAGCTGCCCGGCCTCCACCGCGATCAGCTGCCCGCGCTTCACTTTCGAATCGAGCGCATCGCGCGCCTGCGCCAGCGCCTTGCGTTCGGCGCGAATGTCGGGCGCCTCGGTGACGCCAGCGGCGGGCGGCCCCAGCCCGGCGATCCGGGCATCGACCAGCGCCAGCTGCCCGCGCAGCTGATCCGCCGCATCGCGCGCGTCACTTTGTGCAGCGAGCGCCCGCGTGCGCAGATCGGCCCGGCCGGCCCGATCGACCTTGCCATCGAGTGCCGAATCGACCGCGGCAAGATCCGTCTCCGCCCCGGCAAGTTCGCGGCTCGCGGTGTCGACGGGGGAGGGTTGCGCCAGCGCCGGCATCGCCAGGGCAAGCAGCAGCATCGCCCAAACCTGCGCCACCGCCCTCATCACCCTGCCCAAGCCGCCAGCTCCCACGCGTTGCGAAGCCCGCTGCCTAGTCGAAGAGGGGACGGAAAGTCACGCGGGGAGGGGCAATGGTAGCTCCGCCGACACCGTCACCCCACCCCGTACCGTCATTCCCGCGAAGGCGGGAATCCAGACTGGCTGACCTGTCGGCCCTGTCGCAGCCGTCAGAGAATATGGATCCCCGCCTGCGAGGGGATGACGGCGTGGGGCGAGGCAGGCCATCACCCCAAACCCCTCACCGCCAGCCGGCATCCACCCAATAATTATGCCCCGTACACATCTTCGCATCATCCGACGCCAGGAACAGCACCAGCGCCGCGACGTCCTCGGGCAGAATGCGCCCGTGCAGGCACCGGCCCGCACCGATCGGGGTAAGAGGACGGCCACGCCACCCACACCGTCACCCCGGACTTGTTCCGGGGTCCACCGGGCAGCAGGGGGCCGGCTGGCCTCTTGCCGTCCCCCTGGCCGCGGAGTGGACCCCGGACCAAGTCCGGGGTGACGAACAGAAACGAACAGGCTTCCCCCAACCCCCTCACCGCCAGCCGGCATCCACCCAGTAATTATGCCCCGTACACATCCTCGCATCATCCCGACGCCAGGAACAGCACCAGCGCCGCGACGTCCTCGGGCAGGATGCGCCCGTTAAGGCACTGGCCCGCGACGATCTGGGTAAGAGGACGGCCACGCCACCCACACCGTCACCCCGGACTTGTTCCGGGGTCTACCGGGCCGCAGGGGGTCGGCTGGCCTCTTGCCTTGCCCCTAGCCGCGGAGAGGACCCCGGACCAAGTCCGGGTGACGAACGGAACCGAACAGGCCTTCACCGCCAGCCGGCATCCACCCAGTAATTATGCCCCGTACACATCTTCGCATCATCCGATGCCAGGAACAGCACCAGCGCCGCCACGTCCTCGGGCAGGATGCGCCCGTCCAGGCACTGGCCCGCGACGATCTCCGCCTCGCCCTCCGGCGTGTACCATTTCTCCTGCCGCGGCGTCTTCACATTGCCCGGCACCACCGCATTCACGCGGATGTTGCTGCGGCCCAGATCGCGCGCCAGGCTGCGCGTCAGACCCTCGATCGCGGCCTTGGCGGTCTGGTAGACGATCAGGTCTTCGAGGCCCAAATGCCAGCTGATCGACCCGAAGTTGACGATCACCCCGCCGCCCGCCGCCTGCATCGCCGGCACCACCGCCTTGGCGGCGAAGAACTGGTGGCGCAGATTGACGTTCATCCGCTCGTCCCAATAGGCGGGCGTAACGTCGGCGACCGTGTGGCGATCGTCGTTGCCGGCATTGTTGACCAGCACGTCGACGCCGCCCAGCGCCTCCTGCATGTCGGCGAACACGCGGGCGACCGCGTCGAGGTCGGTCAGGTCCAGCCGGCGGAACAGCGGCACATGCGCCGCGCCTTCGCTCAACCGCTCGACCAGCGCCTGCGATTCGGCCTCGGCAACATCGACGAAGGCGACCTTCGCACCCTGCCGCACGAACGCCTCGACCAGTCCCGCGCCGATCCCCGATCCACCGCCGGTCACGATCACGCGCCGATCGCGCAGCGAGGGGTAGATGGCCCGAGTGTCGGTCATCGTCGTGTCGGTCATTGCAACAGCCCCCGTGCCGCCAGATTGCGGATCAGTGCACCGATCCCGAACTCCCAGGCCGGCGCATCCTTCGAATGGACCACCCGGTTGACCAGCCGCCCCAGCCGCGGCGTCGCGATCGCCACCGTATCGCCGACCTTGTGGGTGAAGCCCTGACCGGCGACGTCGCGATCCTGCGTCGGCGCGAACAGCGTGCCTAGGAACAGCACGAAACCATCGGGGTAGTGATGCTCGCTCAGCGCCTGTCGCTTCAGGTCTTCGGGATCGCGGCTGATCTGGCTCATCGCGCTGCTGCCATCCAGCGTATAGCCGTCGGTGCCTTCGATCCGCAGCGTGATCTCGGCGTTGCGGACGTCGTCCATCGTGAACTGGTCGTCGAACAGGCGCACGAACGCGCCGAGCGAGCAGGACGCGTTATTGTCCTTCGCCTTGCCCAGCAGCAGCGCCGATCGCCCTTCGAAATCGCGCAGGTTGACGTCGTTGCCCAATGTCGCGCCCACCGCCTTGCCCTGGGCATCGACCAGCAGCACGACTTCGGGCTCCGGGTTGTTCCACGTCGAATCGGACCGCACGCCGACGTCCGCGCCCCAGCCGACCGTCGACAGCACGGGCGATTTGGTGAAGATTTCCGCATCCGGGCCGATCGCGACCTCCAGATATTGCGACCACAGGCCCTCGTCTATCAGCGCCTGCTTCAGTGCCGCGGCTTCGGGCGATCCCGGCACCACCGCGCGCATGCTGCCGCCGATCCGCCCCTCGAGTCGGCCGCGCACCTCGGCCGCCGCGCTCGAATCGCCACGGGCGCGCTCTTCGATCACGCGCTCCATCGCCGATACCGCAAAGGTCACGCCCGCCGCCTTCACGCATTGCAGGTCGATGGGGGAGAGCAGGCGGACCGGGCCGTCGACCGACAGGCCGATAGCATCGAGCGCACCGATCGCCTCGCCCGCCGCGGGATCGAAGGCGGCGGCGGCGACTAAAGCGGCGACCGTCGGCGCGACGCGGCTCATGTCATGGGCGATGCCGTCCACCACCAGTACGGGGCAGGGGCCTTCGCCACGGTCGATGCGGCCGATCCAGCGGCCTTCGCGCCATTCCGCGCCCAGCGCGTCGGCAGGGTCGAACACACAGGCAGTCATGGACCGGCACTCTCCTGTTATTTGTCTGTCAATTTAGCGGTTAGCGTTACCACTCGTTGTTCTCGGCCAACCTGTCAACGCTTGCCGCCACGCCGGCTGCGCAGGATCGGGCATCGCGTGCCGTCACGGGTTGCCAATGGGGCATGTCGCTGCTAGGGGCACCGTTCGCACGGCGCGGACCTCTTGTCTGCGGCCGCATTAGCTATTGACCGGAGTGATTGGGTTTTATGCAGATCGTCGTCCGCGACAACAATGTCGACCAGGCTCTTCGCGCGCTCAAGAAGAAGCTGCAGCGTGAGGGTGTGTATCGCGAGATGAAGCTGCGCCGTCACTACGAGAAGCCGTCGGAAAAGCGCGCGCGCGAGCGTGCCGCTGCGGTCCGTCGCGCCCGCAAGCTCGAGCGTAAGCGCGCTGAGCGCGACGGCGCACGGTAAGTCATTGTAAAAACACTGGCGTGCGTGTGCAGAACACGCGCGTCGGCGTGACTTTTGCGACTTTTGAACCGGTGACGGCCGGCCCGGCACCACAGCTCCAGGTGCTCTGATGTCCACCGTCACCGCCGTTCCGCTGCAGCCCGTCAAGCGCAGCTACCTCGTCTACCTCTGGGTCGGCATCGCGCTCGCCTGCATCGCGGCGTTCGCGCTCGCGCGCCAGGGCGACGACTTCCTGACTCGCAACGCCCGCGCCCGCGGTGTCGTCACCACCCCGTCCGGCCTTCAGTACAAGGTTCTGCAGCCCGGCGCACCGGGTGCGCCCAAGCCGACCGACGCGGACGTCGCGCTGATCAACTATGAAGGCAAGCTGCTGAACGGCACGGTCTTCGACAAGTCGCAGCAGCCGACCCCCATGCCCGTCGCCGGCGTCGTCCCGGGCTTCTCCGAAGCGCTGAAGCTGATGCCCAAGGGCTCGAAGTACCGCGTTTGGATCAAGCCGTCGCTTGGCTATGGCGCCGAGACCAAGGGCCCGATCCCCGGCAATTCGACGCTCGTCTTCGACATCGACCTGATCGACTTCCTGCCGGAAGCGGTGGTCCGCCAGATGCAGATGCAGGCCCAGCAGGGCGGCATGCCCGGTATGCCCGGCGCGATGCCCCCGGGTGCGGTTCCCCCGGGCGCGCAGCCCCGCCGCTGATCCGGGCTTTCGCCACATGAAAAGGCCGGCGCTGGTATCCCCAGCGCCGGCCTTTTTCGTTGGCTTCGATACCGCTCGACGGATCCCTGATCGTCATTGCGAGCGTAGCGACGCAATCCAGAGCGTCCTGATGCGACGCTCCCGCTCGCGGTGACCGATCACCGGCTGGCGACAGGCCCGCCGCTCGCCAGGAACAGCGCCACCGTGTCGCTCAGCCGCGCACCCTTCGCCTGCACCAGCTGCGCCCGCGCTTGCGCATCGGCGGCGGTTGCGTTGAGCAGCACCAGCGAATCGACTCCGCCCAGCGCCAGCTGCCGGCGGGCGAAGGTGAGGGCGCGGTTCGACGCATCGCTCGCCCGCGTCGCGGCATCCAGCGCCACACCATCGGTCGCCAGGCCGGTCAGCGCATCGGACACGTCGCCGAACGCGGTCAGCACCGCGGTGCGGTACTGCGCCTTGGCGCCATCCAGTGCCGCCTCGGCCGCGCGCTGCTGATGGCGGAGCGCGCCGGCGTGGAAGATCGGCTGGGTCAGGCCGCCGATCAGCGTCCAGAACGGATTGCCGTCCTTGAACATGTCACCGAAGCGTTGCGCCGATCCGCCCGCGGTGCCGCTGAGCGTGATCGATGGCAGCCGAGCCGCAATCGCGGTGCGCACGTCGGCGCCTGCGCCCTCCAGCTGCGCCGCCGCGGCGCGCACGTCCGGGCGCCGCGCGACGAGGTCGGAGGGGAGGACGGCGGGCAGGCTGGTCGGCAATTGCAGCGACGCCAGCGTCGGCAGCGCGGGCAGGGGATCACCCGCCGGCCGGCCGAGCAGTGCCGCGATGACGACGCGCTGGTGTGCCTCCTGCCGGACGAGCGGCGGTAACGCACCCTCCGCGGTCGCGAGCGCGGTCTGCTGCGTCGCCACGTCGGCGGCGCCGATCGCGCCCAGGCGCTGGCGCTGCACCTGGCTCTTCAGGATGTCGCGATTGACCGCAATCGCGATCTGCGCCGCCTCGACCTGATCGGCGAGCACGGCGCGCTGGACGATCGCCTGCACCAGATTGGCGACGACGCTGGCACGCGCCGCGTCGAGCCGGTGGCGCTGCACCTCCGCCTGCGCCCGCGCCGAACGGATCTTGGATCGCACCCCGCCGAACAGGTCGACCGGATAGCTGACTGCGACCTGCGCGGTGTGCAGTGTGTACAACTGCTGGTTCTGGTCGGCGACCGCGGGCGACAGGGCATTGGAGACGCGCGTGCGCTCCGCCTGATAGCTGCCGTCGATCTGCGGCAGGGCCTGTCCTCCCGCCGCGCCCGCCAGCTCGCGCGCCTGCCGCAGCGAAGCTTCGGCGACGGCAATGTCATTGTTGCGCGCCAGCGCCTCGGCCACCAGCGCGTTGAGCTGCGGGCTGCCGAACGCCGTCCACCAGTCGGCGGCAACCGGCGCGGTGGTGAAGCCCTGCGCCGGCCCGGTCGCGGGGGCGATCGTGGCGGGCGTCGCGGCGGCGGGCAGCGGCGCATGCGCGTCGAGGTCGTGGACGGTGCTCGCGCACGCCGCGGTCGAGCAGGCGAGCAGGATGACAAGGGAACGGGTCATGCGAGGGCCTCCTCACCGGGGGCATCGGGATTGGGCGCATCGGGGTCGGGGTGCGGATGGTGGCCGACGTCACGCCCATGCGCGCCGCGATCCTCGGGCGGCACGCGCTTCGAGAAGCGGTCGATCAGCACCGGCAGGATCAGCAGGATCAGCACCGGCGCCAGCGTCATGCCACCCACGACGACGAGCGCCAGCGGCTTTTGCACCTGGCTGCCGATGCCGTGCGACAGCGCCGCGGGCAGCAGGCCGATCGCCGCGACCAGACAGGTCATCACGACCGGGCGCAGGCTGTGGCGCACGGTGGTGGCGAGCGCCGTCTTGCGGTCATGCCCTTCGTCGACGGCATTGTTGTACGTCGTCACGACGAGGATGCCGTCCATCACCGCGATGCCGAACAGCGCAACGAAGCCGATTGCGGACGAGATGCTGAACGCCGTGCCGGTCAGCGCCAGCGCCAGCACGCCCCCGACGACGGCGAGCGGGATCGCCGCAAAGGCGAGCAGGCTGTCGCGGATCGACCCGAAATTGGCGTAGAGCAACAGCAGCATCAGCAGCAGGCTGATCGGCACGACGATCTCCAACCGCGCGATGGCGTTGTTGAGGTTGTCCAGCTCGCCCGCCCATTCCAGATGATAGCCCGACGGCAGATGCACGGTCCGCTGGATGCGTGCGCGCGCTTCGTCCACTGCGCCGCCCAGGTCGCGGCCGCGCACCGAGAATTTGATCGGGATGTAGCGTTCCTGATGCTCGCGATAGATGAACGACGCGCCGCTGGTCAGATGGACGTTGGCGACTTCGGACAGCGGAACCTGGATCGTGGTGTTGCTGCCGTCGGTCGCGGGCGCGCCGATCGTGATGCGGCGGATCGCCTCGATCGAATCGCGTTGTTCCGATTTCAGCCGGACGATGATCGGGAAGTGGCGGTCGGTGCCGGCCTCGTACAGGTCGGCGGTCGAGCTGCCGCCGATCGCCGCGGCGACCGTCTGGTTTACGTCGTCGGGCGTCAGGCCATAGCGCGCGGCCTTGGCGCGATCGACGTCGACGCGCACGGTGGGCTGGCCCAGCGACTGGAATACGCCCAGATCCTCGATGCCGCGGACCTTGCTCATCTGGTCCTTGATCTGGTCGGCGTACTTTTCCAGCGTCGGCAGGTCGGGGCCGAACAGCTTGATCGAATTGGCGCCCTTCACGCCCGATGCCGCTTCTTCGACGTTATCCTCGATATATTGCGAGAAGGAGAAGTCGACGCCGGGGAAGCGCTGTTGCAGCTTCTTCGACAATTCCTCGGTCAGCGTTTCCTTGGTCACCCCGCTGGGCCAGCTGTCGAAGGGCTTCAACGGCACGAAGAATTCGGCGTTGAAGAACCCGGTCGAATCGGTGCCGTCGTCGGGACGGCCTTGTGCCGACAGGACCGACTGGACCTCCGGATATTTCATGATGATCCGCCGCACCTCGTTGACGACCGGCTGGCCGCCTTCAAGGCTGATCGACGCAGGGAGCGTCGCGCGGATGTACATATTGCCCTCTTCGAGGTGCGGCAGGAACTCGATGCCGAGCGAGCGCACACCGACGACGGCGACCAGCAGCATCAGCACCGCACCGCCCAGCGCGATCACCCGGTTGCCCAGCGCGAAGGCGGCGGCAGGTTCGTAGACGCGGCGCAGGCGGCCGACGATCCACGTCTCTACCTCTGACAATTTGTCCGGCAGCAGCAGCGTCGCCAGCACCGGCGCGACGGTGAAGGTCGCGATCAGGCCGCCGGTGATGGCATAGGCATAGGTCTTGGCCATCGGGCCGAAGATATGGCCCTCGACGCCGGTCAGCGTGAACAGCGGCAGGAAGCTCGCGATGATGATCGCGGCGGCGAAGAAGATGCCGCGGCTGACCTCGCTCGACGCACCCAGCACCGCCGAGAAGCGGTTGGCGAGCGTGAAATGCCCCTTGCCGCTTTCCACATGCGCCGATCGCTCCACCATGTGGCGGAAGATGTTCTCGACCATGATGACGCTGGCATCGACCACCAGGCCGAAGTCGAGCGCACCGACCGACAACAGGTTGGCGCTCTCGCCCTGCAATACCAGGATCAGGATCGCGAAGGCGAGCGCGAAGGGGATGGTAGCGGCGACGATGATGGCGCTGCGCAGATTGCCCAGGAACAGCCATTGCAGCGCGAAGATCAGCAGGATGCCGACCACCATGTTTTCGAGCACGGTGTGGATGGTCAGGTTGATCAGGTCCGACCGGTCGTAGATGCGCTGCAACTGCACGCCCGGCGGCAGGATGCCGGAGGCGTTGATATCCGCGACCTCCTTCTGCACCGCCTTGATCGTCGGCATCGATTGGGCGCCGCGCTGCATCAGCACGATGCCCTGCACGATATCGTCCTGGTCGTTGTAGCCGGCGATGCCCAGCCGCGGGCTGTTGCCGATCGTGACATGCGCCACGTCCTTCAGCAGGATCGGCTGGCCGTTGGCGCTGCCGACCAGCACGTTCTCGATGCCGCTGACCGACTGAATCAGGCCGACGCCGCGGACGATCGCGGCCTGGCTGCCGAAGTTGATCGTCTGGCCGCCGACGTTGCCGTCGCTCTTCGCGATCGCCTGCAAGACCTGGCTGACGGTGACGTTGTGTGCAGCGAGCCGGTCGTTGTCGATCACCACGTCATAGGCGCGCAGCTTGCCGCCCCAGCCGGTGACGTCGATCACGCCCGGAATGCGCTTGAAGCGGCGTTGCAACACCCAGTCCTGCAACGTCTTCAGGTCCATCACCGAATAGCCCTTGGGCGCGGTGAGCTTGTAGCGGAAGATCTCGCCCACGGGACTCGTCGGCGACAGCGTCGGCTGCGCCCCGCCGGTCAGCGGCGGCAGCTGCGACAGGCGGTTGATGACCTGCTGCTTGGCCTGTTCGTTGGTGTAATCGTAGCTGAACTGGATCTTGATGTCGGACAGGCCAAACAGGCTGATCGCGCGGATCGCGGTCAGGTGCGGGATGCCCGCCATCTGCACTTCGATCGGGATGGTGACGTTGCGCTCCATCTCCTCCGCGGACAGGCCTTGCGTCTGCGTGATGACCTCGACCATTGGCGGGACGGGGTCCGGATAGGCCTCGATATTCAGGTTGATGAAGCCGATGACGCCGGCGAGCAGCATCGTGACGAAGACGCCGACGATGAGCAGCCGCTGGCGCAGCGCGAAGGCGACGATCCGGTTCATTCGCCCAGGCCCGCTTCGTTGACGAACAGCGCGCCCGCCGTGACGATGCGCTCGCCCGGTTGCAGGCCGGACGTGATGGTGACCTTGCCGTCCTGCGCATCGCCGGTGGTGACATTGCGCGAGACAAGCAGGCCGTCGGGCCGCACGACCCAGACGCGGGCATTGTCGCCTTCGTGGATCACCGCGACCGCGGGCACGACGATGGCCTTGGTCGAGATGGCGCGGTGGATCGCGAAGCTCGCGAACATCTGCGGCTTCAGCGCGCCGTCGGGATTGGCGATCGCGGCGCGCACCGGCAGGCGGTGCGTCACGGGATCGAGCGCGGCGCCGACCAGATCGATGCGCGCGGTGAACTGGCGGCCGGGCAGGGCGGGGGTGGTGACGGTCGCGGCATCGCCGACATGGATCGACGCGGCCTGCGTTTCGGGCACCTGCGCGACCAGCCAGACGCGCGAGGGGTCGGTGATCGTCATCACCGGCTTGTCGCCGCCCTGCGTGACATATTGACCGGGCGCTACGTCGCGCGAGGCGACGAGGCCGCTGATCGGCGCGTGCAGCGTGGTGACGTCATGGATGCCGGTGACCTCGCCGACGCCCTCCAGCCGATTGATCTCGCCCGGCGATTTGCCCAGCACCGCGAGCTTGTCGCGCGCCGCGCCCAAGGCTGCGGCAGTGGTGCGCGCAGTCGCCTGTGCGGCGGCGAGGTCGGCCTGCGCCTGCTGGTAATCCTTCAGCGCGCCGCCAGCGGTCTCGTAGATCTGCTTTTGCCGTTCCGCGGTCCGCTGCGCCGTCGCGAGCTGCGCCTGGGCATTCTGATACGCCGCCCGTGCCGCGAACAGGCCGCTGCGCGCGTCGACGAAGTCCGTGGTCCGCACCAGCATCAGCGCCTGGCCCCGGCTGACGCGCTGGCCCGCATCGACCAGCACACGCACGACCTGGCCCGAATAGGGCATGACGACCGGCGTGCTGCGATCGCCGTCCACGGTGATCGCACCGCTCGCCAGCGTCGCCGCGTCCGACAGCGAATCGCCGACGCGCATCGTCGTCAGCGCGGCCATCTGTTCGGCGCTGGGGCGGAAGGTGCCCGGCGGCGACGCTGGCGGCGGCGCCTCCTCATGGTGCGTCAATTTGCCGATCAGCGAGACGAGCAGGCCGATGCCGATCAGCACCGCCGCGGCGATCCCCAGCCACCGCCATTGTGCCGACCGACCCAAGGTCGTGGCGGGGGGTAGCGTCTCCGGGGTGTCGGTGGCGTGCATGATGCGTCTCGCAGGCAATGAGGGTGGAGCCGGTAGGCCGGCTCGCTTACAGAATGCTGACAAATGCTGCGGCGCGAAAGGGTCCGATGCGGATTTTGTTGGTAGAGGACGATCGCGGGCTGGCCGACGCCCTGACGGCGGCGATGGTGCAGCGCGGGCTGACGGTCGATCTCGCCACCGATGCCGAGGAGGCGGAGGCCTATCTGGCGACCGCCGGCCATGCCGCGGTGCTGCTCGATCTTGGCCTGCCCGACGATGACGGCCTCGCGGTGCTGCGCCGCATGCGCGCGCGCGGCAACACCTGTCCCGTGCTGGTGCTCACCGCGCGCGGCGGCGTCGACGTACGCATCCGCGGCCTCAACGACGGCGCCGACGATATCCTGGTCAAGCCGTTCGACCCGGATGAGCTGCACGCGCGCATCCTCGCGGTGTTGCGCCGGCAGGGCGGCTATCTCGGCAATGCGCTGGCGTGCGGGGCGTTGCGCTTCGACGTCGACACGCGCGTCGCCTGGGTGGGAGAGCAGCGGTTGACGCTGTCGGCGCGCGAGACCGAATTGCTCGACCTGCTGCTGCGCCGCCTCGGCAAGGTGGTGCCCAAGCGGCTGGTCGAGGACCATCTGTTCGGCGTCGGCGGCGATCTCGGCTCGAACGCGGTCGAGGTCTATGTTCACCGCCTGCGCAAGCGACTGGACGATGCGGGCAGCGGCGTGCGGATCGAGACGGTGCGCGGCGTCGGCTACCTGCTCCGCCCGGCGACATGAGCGAGGGCTGGCGCCTGCGCCTGCCGCGCTCGCTGTTCGGGCAGGTGGCGCTGCTCTACGGCGCGACGGCGCTCGCCGCGGCGATCCTGCTGCCCTTCGGCACGGCGATGCTGCTCCATCAGATCGCGGGCCAATATCAGCGGGTGATGCTGGAACGGCAGGCGGATGCGGTGGCGATGCTGCTGCCCGGCGACCGGCCGCATCGCGCCGTGCGCGCGGTAGACCTGCTGGCGGGCGGATTGACGCTCGCGGTCGTCGATCGCTCGCGCCACGTGCTCGCCGAACGCGGGCCCGCGCGGCCCGAACTGGTGACGGGAATCGCGCTCGATTCGCGCACCCGGCATGTCCGCCGTGGCGCGCTCGCTGCGGTCAGCCGGCCGGTTGGGGGTCGCTGGGTCGTGGTGTCGCAGGATGCCGCCGCGCCGGAGGTGGTGACCGACGATATCGTCCGCACCTTCCTGTCGCGCTTTGTCTGGCTGTTGCTGCCGGTGACGCTCATCGTGCCGCTGGTCGGCGCGTGGATGGCCCGGCGGCTGACCCGGCGGATGAGCGCGGTCTCGACGATCGCCGCCGACATCGGCCCGCGTACGCTCGATCGCCGCCTGCCGCAGGGCACGTTGCCCGCCGAGGTCGAGCCGCTGGCGATCGCCACCAACGCCGCGCTCGATCGCCTCGAACAGTCGTTCGTCACCCAGGCCGCCTTTGCCGCCGACGTCGCGCATGAACTGCGCACGCCGCTGTCGGTCATCCGCCTGCGCGCCGACGGCGTCACCGATCCCGCGGTGCGCACCGCGCTGCTCGCAGAAGTGGATCGCGCGGCGCACGTCATCGCCCAGTTGCTCGCGCTCGCCGACCTCGAACGTCCGCCGGAGGACGCTGGCACGCCGGTCGATCTGCTCGCCCTCGCCGAACAGGTCGTCGCCGACCGCGCACCGATCGTCATCGATGCGGGCTATCGTATCGCGTTGGAGGATCGCGGGCCGACGCCGGTCCGCGGCTACGCCCACGCCATTCAGCTTGCGGTCGAAAACCTTATCGAGAACGTCCTGCGCCACACCCCGCCGGGCACTGGCATCACCGTCGCGGTCGGGCCGGGCGCGCAGGTGCGCGTCACCGACGACGGACCGCCGATCGACCCCGCCACGCTGGCGCAGATGACGCGGCGCTTCTGGCGCGGCAGCGCGACGCGCAGCGGCGGCAGCGGCTTGGGCCTCTCGATCGTCGCGCGGGTCGCGGCGGCGCACGACGGCGCGCTCCATCTGTCGACCGGGACGAACGGCCATGGCCTATGCGCGACATTGACGCTGGAAAGGGCCGACATCGGCCGCGCCGGCGAACGGCCCCGCTGGCCGCATGACGGATAGCGCTTGCCCTTCAAGGCGTTAAAGCAGACCCTCAGAACTTCCGCGGCGCAACGGCGTTGTGCGTGCGGTTCGGAAGGCAGGCGCCTTCGAGGATTGAGGGTCGAGTGAGGCATTCGGGGTCTAAGGCGCATCCGGCCGAACAGCTTGCGGCGATGTATGCGGCATCGTCGGTCGGGCTCGCCATCCTCGATCCCGATCTGCGCTACGTCTGGGTGGACGATCGCTTCGCAAGGCTCAGCGGCGTGTCGGTCGCCGATCATATCGCGCGCACCGTGGGCGAGATCACGCCCGACCGCGCCGACTCTGCCATAGCGCTCGCCGCCCGGGTGCTGGCGGGCGAAACGGTCAAGGGGCTGGAGATGACCGGCCCCGACGGCACCAGTATGTGGCGGCAGAACTGGCTGCCGATCCGCGACGGCGCGGGCCAGCTCACCGGCATCGGCGTGTCGGTGCAGGACGTGACGGAGGAACGTCGCGCCGAACGCGCCATCGCCACCCTCAACCGTATCAACACCGCGCTCGCGGCCGAACACGATCTCGAACGGCTCGTACAGATGGTCACCGATGCCGGGGTCGAGCTGACCGGCGCGTCGGTCGGCGCGTTCTTCCATAACGTCATGGACGACAGCGGCGAACGGCTGCACCTGTTCACGCTGTCGGGCGGCGAACGCGGCGACTTCATCCGGCTGGGCCGCCCGCGTGGCACCAATGTGCTGGGCCCGATCTTCCGCAACGAGGTGATCCGGTCGGGCAACATTACCCGCGATCCCCGCTACGGCGCCAACGCACCCTTTGCCGGCATGCCGCCGGGCCATCCCGAGGTGACGAGCTACCTCGCCGTACCGGTGGTGTCGCGGCACGGGCAGGTCTTGGGCGGCCTGCTGTTCGGCCACCCCCATGCCGATCGCTTTTCGCAGCGTCACGAGGACCTGATCCTAGGCCTCGCCGCGCAGGCGGCGGTGGCGATCGAGAATGCGCGCCTGCTCGCCGCGGTCCAGTCCGCCAACGAACGGCTCGAACGGCGGGTCGAGGAACGCACCGCCGAGCGCGACCGCGTCTGGAACCTCTCGCGCGACCTTCTCGTCGTGGTCGAACCCGATGGCCGGTTCCGCTCGGTCAACCCCGCCTGGACCGCATTGTTCGGCCACTCGCAGCACGACGTCGCGGGGCGTCCCGTAACGGATTTCGTCCACCCCGACGATATCGCCATGACCCAGGCGGCCCTCGCGGCGGCGGCGTCCGGCGCGGACGTACCGGTCGTCGAAAACCGCTATCTCGCCCATGACGGATCGCTGCGCTGGATCTCCTGGCTGACCTCGACCGAGGGCGGCCTGATCTATGGTTCGGGCCGCGACGTGACCGAGGCGCGGCGGAAGGACGAGGCGCTGCAGCGCACCGAAGAGGCGCTGCGGCAGAGCCAGAAGATGGAGGCGATCGGCCAGCTGACCGGCGGCGTCGCGCACGATTTCAACAATCTGCTGACCCCGATCCTGGGCGGTCTCGATTTCCTGCGCCGCAAGCTCCCCGACGGCGACCGCAGCCTCCGCCTGCTGGACGGCGCGATCCAGTCTGCCGAGCGCGCCAGCACCCTGGTGCAGCGCCTGCTCGCCTTCGCGCGGCGCCAGCCGTTGCAGCCCGATGCGGTCGATCTGGTCGCCCTGACGCGCGACATGGCGGCGCTGCTCACGACGACGGTCGGCCCGCAGATCCAGCTGGTCATCGACGCGCCCGAACGGCTGCTGCCGGCGATCGCCGATCGCAACCAGATCGAAATGGCGCTCCTCAACCTCGCGGTGAATGCCCGCGACGCCATGCCCACCGGCGGCGTGATGCGTGTCGCTTTGGGTCACACGCACCTGACAGAGGCGGAAGACCCGCTCGCGCCCGGCGACTATGTCTGTCTCAGCGTCAGCGACACCGGCCACGGCATGGACGCCGCCACGCTCGCCCGCGCGATCGAGCCGTTCTTCTCCACCAAGGGCGTCGGCCGCGGCACCGGGCTGGGCCTGTCGATGGTCCATGGTCTCGCCAGCCAGCTCGGCGGCACGTTCCGGCTCGCCAGCACGCCGGGGGCGGGGACGGTCGCCGAATTGTGGCTTCCGGCCAGCCTCGTATCCGTCTCGCCCGTCCCCGACGCGGTTGGCGCGGCGCCGGTGCATGGCGCGGGCTGCGTCTTGCTGGTCGACGACGAGGGCGCGGTACGGGCCGCGGCGGCGCAGATGCTGCACGATATCGGCTATCGCGTGGTCGAGGCGGACAGCGCGGACGCGGCGCTGCGCCTGATGCGCGACGGCCTGTCGCCCGACCTGCTCGTGTCGGATCATCTGATGCCGGGTATGACCGGCACCGAACTGGCACGCCGCCTGCGCGCCGACCAGCCCGATCTGGGGGTGCTCATCGTCTCGGGCTATGCCGATGTCGAGACGCTCTCGCCCGATCTCGCCCACCTCCCCAAGCCGTTCCGCGAGGCCGATCTCGCCGCGGCACTGGCGGGCCCCAAGGTGTTCGCCGCCCCGATGCGCGAGCCCGAGCTTGGCGTCGAGGCCGCGTCGCCGCGTGTGTGACCTCGCCCGGCGATCGGCTACACCCGATCGCTAAACATTCTTCGCGCCTCAGGATTTCTCATGCCCGTCACCGATATCGCCACGCGCGTCTACAATCACGGCTGGCGGCTGGACCCGGTGGTGCGCAGCCTGCTCGACACCGATTTCTACAAATTGCTGATGTTGCAGCTCATCTGGCAGCGGCATGCCGACGTGCAGGCGACCTTCGCGCTGATCAACCGCACCACGTCGGTGCGCCTCGGCGCGGTGATCGACGAACGCGAACTGCGCGAACAGCTCGATCATGCCCGGTCGCTGCGCTTCTCGAAGCGTGAGCTGATCTGGCTCGCCGGCAACAGCTTCTACGGCAAGCAGCGCATGTTCGCGCCCGATTTCCTCGCCTGGCTCGCCGACTTCCGCCTGCCCGATTACGAGTTGCGCACTATCGACGGCCAGTTCGAACTCCATTTCGACGGGCCCTGGACGCACACGACGATGTGGGAAATCCCGGCGCTCGCCATCGTCAACGAACTGCGCTCGCGCGCCGCGCTGAAGGGCAGGGGGCGGTTCGAGCTCGACATCCTCTATGCCCGTGCCAAGGCGAAACTGTGGGACAAGGTGGAGCGGTTGCGCGCCATCCCCGATCTCGTCCTGTCGGACTTCGGGACGCGCCGGCGCCACGGCTTCCTGTGGCAGCGCTGGTGCGTCGAGGCGGTGAAGGAAGGGCTGGGCAGCCGCTTCATCGGCACCTCCAACGTCCTGCTCGCGATGGACAACGACCTGGAAGCGATCGGCACCAACGCGCACGAACTGCCGATGGTGCTGGCAGCGCTGGCGGGCGACGATGCCGGGGTCGCCGCCGCGCCCTATCGCGTGCTGGAGGAATGGCGTGCGCATTACGACGGCAATCTACTGATCGCGCTGCCCGACGCCTTCGGCACCGCGGCCTTCCTGCGGCACGCCCCCGACTGGCTGGCCGACTGGACCGGCTTCCGCCCCGATTCGATGCCGCCGATCGAGGGTGGCGAACAGATCATGGCCTGGTGGCAGGCGCATGGCGTCGACCCGCGCCAGCGGCTGCTGATCTTTTCGGACGGGATGGACGTCGACAGCATCGAGGCGACCGCGCGCCACTTTCGCGGCCGGGTGCGGACCAGCTTCGGTTGGGGTACGAACCTGACCAACGACTTCCGGGGCTGCGACCCTGAGGGCGGCCATGCGCTCGAACCCATTTCGCTGGTCGCGAAGGTCATCGCCGCCAACGGCCGTCCGGCGGTGAAACTCTCGGACAATCCCGCCAAGGCGACCGGCAATCCTGCTGAAATCGCCCGCTATCGCCGCATCTTCGGCGACGAGGGCCGGCCGGCGCGCAGCGTCACGGTGTGACGCCGCCGGTGCGTCGCCGCGATCGCGACCACGCGGGATTGGTCCGTTTTGCACAAAATGTTAAGACGCGCCGGGTATGAGTCTCGCCGGAACGGAGTTGGTTGTGTCGGTCATCGGGACATTCCTGCGCAGGGCGGAGCGGGCGTTCGATCGCGCGCTGGGTGTCCCACGTGATGATATAGCGTTGCGCGCCGATCTGATCGACACGATGATGCTGCGCCCCGTCGGCGTCTTGACCGCAAGCCTCGGCTTTCTGTTGATGAGCGCGTCGGCCTGCTGGTTCGCACGGACCGGCTGGGCCGTCGCCTGGCTCGTCACGGATCTTGTCCTGCTCGCGGCGCGCATCGTGCCGGCGTGGATCGCGTGGCGGACGAACAGCCGCGTGCCCTATCGCATCGCCCGCATCATCCTCCTGCTCGCCAGCCTGATGTTCGCGACCTTCGGCGTCGGCTGTGCGTTCAGCTTCGCGACCGGGATCCAGGAATTGCAGCTGGCCGCGACGATGGCGGTCATGGCGTTGTTCACCGGCCTCGCGATCCGCTGGGCGGCGCTGCCGCGGCTCAGCATCGCGATGCACGTGGTCGTGGGCGCGCCGATGGCCTGCGCACTCGCCGGGATCGGCGCGTTCGTGCTCCTGCTGTTCGCGGTGCTCGCGATCGGGTCGATCGTGCTGACCGTCCAGAACAATCGCACGCTGCTGGCGGTCCTCGCCGCCAAGCGCCAGGCGCAGCAGCTCGCGCGCACCGACGTGCTGACGCAGCTGGTCAACCGCGCCGGCCTCGATATCGAGCTCGAACGCCTGGCCGGCACCAGCACCCGATCGGTGTCGCTGCTGTTCCTCGACCTCGATGGGTTCAAGGGCATCAACGATCGCTACGGCCATGCCGCGGGCGATCGGCTGCTGGTGGAGATCGGCGCACGCCTGCGCGCGGTGGCCGGGGAACAGGTGGTGGCGCGGCTCGGCGGCGATGAGTTCGTGATCGTCCTGCCCGATGCCGGCGCCCAGATGGCGGAGGTCATGGCAGCCGCCGTACGCGAAGCCATCACCCGCCCGATCCATCTGCGCGAACACGGCGCCTTGGTCAGCGTCGGCGTCAGCCTCGGCTGCGCGAGCGGCTCGCTCGCGGTCGATGGCGCCGCGCGGCTGCTCGCCGATGCGGATGCCGCCCTCTATGCCGCCAAGCGCCGCCGCCACCGACAGGCCGCCCGTCAGGCCACGTCCCGCAACGCGGCCTGACGCTACCGCCTACAGCGTCTTTTCGTAGACGGTGTAGGTCTTGTTGACCCGGCTCTGGATCGTCTCGGCGATCGACCGCATCCCCTGATTGTCCTCCAGGATCCAGCCGATCTCGCCGCGGCTCGCGCCATAGCGTTCCACCGACGCGCGGCGGATATATTCGATCATCATGAAGGCGAGCTGGCTCGCCATCCGCGAGGATTGCAGCTCCTTCACCACGCCCATCAGCGGCACGCGCATCGTGCGCACCTTGGGATGGCGCAGCCACAGCAACAGCTTCGCCCAGCCGAACGGCAGCAGCGATCCGTTCAGCGGCTTGATCGCCTCGTTGAGGTCGGGAAGCGTGATCATGAACGCCACCGGCTTGCCATCCAGTTCGGCGATGCGGATCAGGTCGTTGAACACGATCGGCTTCAGCTTGACGCCGACGTCCTTGATTTCGGGCGGGGTGAGGGGGACGAACCCCCAATTGTCGCTCCACGCATCGTTCAGGATGGCGAGGATGATCGCCGCCTCTTCCTCGAACTTACGCTTGTCGACCTCGCGCACGACGATGCGCGGATTGTTCTCGCCCGACTTGATGATGCGTTTGACGATCGGCGGGAATTCCTGGGTGATATCCAGCTCATAGGTGAAGAGCTGCTTGGCCGCCGTATAGCCCGCACGCTCGATCCAACCCTGATACTCGGGCTTGGCATGGCCCATCATGATCGTCGGCGCATGGTCGAAACCCTGCACCAGCAGGCCCGGCTCTTCCCAGATCGACTGCGAGATCGGCCCCAGCGCGCGCGTGATGCCCTGCGCGCGCAGCCAGTCCTCGGCCTTGGCGAGCAGCGCGACGAAGATATCCTCGCGCTCGGCGTCCATGAGACCCCATTGGCCGACGCCGGGGCCGAAGCCCTGCACCGCCGGCATGGTCAGCGCCAGCGTATCGATATGCGCAGAGATGCGCCCGACCACGCGGCCGCCCTCGCGCGCCAGGAACAGCTGCGCCTTGGCGTGGCTGTACCAGCCGTTCTTTTCGGGCGTGATCAGACCCAGCGCCTCGCCCTTCAGCGGCGGCACCCAGTTGGGATCGTCCTTGTACAGCCGGAACGGCAGGTCGACGAACGCCTTGCGGTCGCTCTTGCTGGTGACGGGCGTAATCGTCAGGTCGCTCAACATATCCCTCCCATGTCGGACCATGCACTCCATTCAGTCCTCCCCCGCCAGGGGGAGGTGGCATGCCGTGAGGCATGACGGAGGGGGAGGTTAGGGAAGCGCCTCGTAACCGAGGATATTCCTGTCCGCCCCCTCCGTCACCGCCTTCGGCGCCACCTCCCCCTGGCGGGGGAGGACTAAGCTGCGGCGCCGAACATCGGTCAGCTCTAGCACGTCGGGCAACGGGGTCGAGTGACGATTCCGTCATCTGTGATCGAGAGGATGCACCGTCGCACGCCTGTAAATGCCACGCTGTCGCCACTATCTACGGGCAATGGACCACGCCATGGAAAGCTCGCTGACCCTCTCGCGCAGCCCCGCTCCGGCGGCAGCCGCCGCGCGGACCCCGCGCCCGCGGATCGCCGACGACAAGGCGATGCTGCGCGCCGCTGCCGAACTGACGCGTGACCTCATCGCGCCGCGCCCCGGCATCTACTGGGCCGATCTGATCGCCTCGGCGGTGATCGGCTATGGCGCGCTGGCGGTCGCGGTGACGGTGCAGGGCACCGGCTGGGTCGTGCTGGCGGCAGTGGTGTCGGCGCTGGCGCTGTACCGCGCGCTCAGCTTCATCCACGAAGTCAGCCACATGAAGCACAGCGCCTTGCCGCGCTTCCGTGGCGGCTGGAACGCGCTGGTCGGCGTGCCGATGCTCACCCCCAGCTTCATGTACGAAGGCGTGCATAACCTGCACCATGCCAAGACGCGCTACGGCACGTCGGAGGACCCCGAATATCTGCCGCTCGCGCTGATGAAGCCGTGGACGCTGCCCGCCTTCGTCGTCATCTCTGCGTTGGCGCCGATCGGTCTGCTGATCCGCTATGCGATCCTGTCGCCGATCTCGCTGCTGTCGCCCAAGCTGCGCACGACGATCGTCGAACGCTATTCGGCGCTGGCGATCAACCCGTCCTTCCGCCGCCGCGCGCCGGAGGGCGAGGCGAAGGTGCTGTGGAACCGCGTCGAAACCGCCGCCAGCCTTTGGGCGATCGCGATCGTCGTGCTGACCGCGACCGGCGTCTTCTCACTGCGTGGCGTGCTGATCGCGCTGGGAATCGGATCGGGCGTTGCGGTGGTCAATCAGGTGCGCACCCTCGTCGCGCATCTGTGGGAAAATGACGGCGAGCCGATGAGCGTCACCGCGCAATATCTCGACTCGGTCAACGTGCCCCCGCCTGCGCTGTTGCCGGCTTTGTGGGCGCCCGTAGGCCTGCGCTATCACGCGCTGCACCACCTGTTGCCCAGCCTGCCGTACCATTCGCTGGGCGAGGCGCACCGCCGCATCACCGCCGCGCTGGAGCAGGATTCGCCCTATCACAAGGCGAGCTATGCCGGCCTGCCGGGCCTGGTGAACAAGATCGTGCGGAGCACTTTCGTCGCCCGCTAAACCGGCGTAGGGTCGCCCGATTGGGGCATATCGAGGGGGAATGGCCGCATGAGCATCGTGTTGGCCATGGCCCTGCTCGCCGAGGCGGTCACCGCAACGCCGAATCCGCTGCCGAAAGGCACCGTCACGGTCGCGATACGCGCTGACGACGATCAGGCGGCGGCCTTTGCCGAAACGGTCGGATCGTCGCTCTCCGCCGCCGACTTCCTCGTCCGCCCCCCGGCCGGGCCGAGCCGCTATCAGGCCCGCGTCACGATCGATCGCGACGTCCGCGGCCTCGTCACGGCACCCGCGCCGGTGGCGGGCCCCGATGTCAGCGTCGGCAATTGGGGCAGGGGCGTCCGGATCAGCCTGCCGACCCGCAAGCAGGATTTGCGGCCCCTGGTCGTGACGCGCATGACGCTGACCCTCGTCGACGTGCGCAGCGATCGCACCCTATGGACCGGCACCGCGGTGACGACGCAGGTTGGTGGCACGCCTGCCGACGATCCGCACGTGCTCGGCACGAAGCTCGCCGATGCGCTGGTGATGCGCATGCCCGCCATTCTCGATGGTGCGCTGTCGATCCCCTGACCGGCGGATCACCCCATCTGATCGAACAGGCTGGGCATCGCTCCATTCGTCTGCGCGGCCAGCGTCGCGGCCGCATCGCGCGTGCGCTCGCTCCACCCCCGCGCCTGGCGTTCCTCGCTGCTCATCGCATCGTATTGCGTCACCAGCGTCTGGCTGTAGGCCGCAAAGCTGCCGCCCTTGATCGCGCCCGTCGCACTCTCCCGCTCGCGCGATTGCAGGGCTGCCTTGGCGGCGCTCACCTCGGTCCGCGAAAAGCCGCCGGTCTGGTTGAGCGCGATCGCCGCCAGCGCCCGGCCCGACAGCTCGTCCAGCTTGGGCGTCGCCGTCTTGCCCGCGCTTTTATACTGCGCGTCCAGCGTCGCGCGGACCTCCTTGGACAGCGCGGTGAAATCCTTCTTCGCGTCGGCGATCTGGGCGGACGCGCGCCTGGCAGCGGGGGAGATCGTCGCCACGTCCCCCTTGCTCGCGCTCGTCCCGGTCTTGGCCGGCTGCGCCGCCGGCGCGGTGCCGGTCGCGGTGACGGCAGTGGTCGACGTGCGGGCCGCCACGCCATAGCGTGATGCCAGTTGCGCCTGCATCAGTGCCGCAGCACCCGTTCCGGTCAGATTGGCCATCGCCCGACATCCCCTGCCGCCGTGCGACACAGCGCACGACGCCGGAGGAGGATAGGTCTCCATGGTTAACGAAGCGTCAGGACCGGGCGCTGTTGGACCGCGGGTCGCGAACAGACCCGAATATCATGCTCTAAGTCCTTGGGCCGCCAGCTCATCATAGGATCGGCGGATATGCCGCTGTCCTACACGCAACGGGATGTGCCACCCGTGTATCGGTCATGCGCCACCGCTCTTTCACTCCCCCACGCGGGATTCGAAAAACACCTGCGCGGGTGAGACTTTTGTGACTTTCCGCGTGCCCCTATTCCTCGGTGCGGATCAGCACCGCCTCGCCGATCAGCAGGAACAGCAGGAACGGCGCCCAGGCGGCGAGGAAGGGCGGGTAGGCGCCCAGATTGCCCATCGCCAGCGCGAAATTGTCCGCGACGAAATAGGCGAAGCCCAGCGCCATGCCGATCACCGCGCGCACGAACAGCTGACCCGATCGTGCGATACCGAACGCCGCCACCGCGCCCAGCAACGGCATCAGCACCGCCGACAGCGGCCCGGAGAATTTGTGCCACAGCGTACCCTCCAGCGACTTGGTCGGCCGCCCCGCATCGCGCAGGTCGCCGATCGCGGCATTGAGCTGCGTGAAGTCCAGCCCGTCGGGATTGACGTTGCCCAGCGTGAACTGGTCGGGGCGCACGTCGCCGGCGATCGTCACCCGGCCCAGCGACTGGAGCTTGCCGCTCGCCACGTCGAAGCGCGTCGCCGGCTCGATGTCCCAGCCGTTGGCCACCCGGTGGCCGTGCGGCGCGGTGATGATCGCCTCCAGCCGCCCGGCGGTCCGGTCGTAGACGGTGATGTTGCCCAGGCGCGTGGCATTGCCCCGCCCACGCACCTGTTGCACCGCGATCAGATCATCGCCATCGCGCACCCAGACGTTGGTGCGCTCACCCCGGTCGATCGGCAGCGCGCCGTAATCGACGTCCTTCCACTGGTCGAGCGTCGCGGTCGCGCGCGTCACGATCCGCTCGTTGAACACGAAGCTCACCGCCGCGACCCCCAGGCTCGCGACGAGCAGCGGCGCTAGCACCTGATGCGCCGACAGACCGGCGGCCTTCAGCGCGATGACCTCGCTGTTCTGGTTCATCGTGATCAGCGTCAGGATCGTACCGAGCAGGACGGAGAAGGGCAGCAGGAACGCGATGATCTGCGGCGCGCGCAGCGTCACATACGTCCACACCTGCGCCTGCGTGTTGCCCGGATGCGCCAGGATCGATCCCGATTCGCTCAGCAGATCGAGCGTCTGCAGGATCAGCAGCAGCGCGGCGAGCAACCCGAAGGTGCGCACCAGGAACATCCGTCCCATGTAGATGGCGACGGTGCGCGACGGGAAGAAGCTGCTCATGCCGCCACTCCCTTCTTGCGACCCCGGCCGGGCAGGTAACGGGTGATCGCCTTCCCGATCTTGCCGAAGGCGCGCTCGATCGCGCCGATCGGCTGGCCGCCGGGCACATAGGCGATCTGATAATACATCCAGATGATCAGGCCGGCGAAGATCACGAACGGCACCCAAAGCGCGATCAGCGGGTCGATCCGCCCCAGTTCGCCGATCGACGCGGCATATTCGTTCACCTTGTGGTAGGCGACGATCATCACGATCGCCAGGAACACGCCGACGCCCGAGCTCGATCGCTTCGGCGGCACGCCCAGCGCCACCGCGAGCAGCGGCAGCAGGAACATCGTCGCCACCTCGACCAAGCGGAAATGGAACTCCGACCGGCTGCTGTCGCGCTGCTGCTCGCTGGCCGAGGCATGGCCCAATTTGGCCAGTTCGGGCAGCGTGAACTCCAGGTTGCGGCCGCCGCGCTGCCGGAAATTCTCGTAGCGGGGCAGGGGGATGGGCAGGTCGTGGCTGGTGAAGGTCAGCACGCGCGGCACGGCGAAATTGGGCGCCTTGTGGACCAACGTGCCGTTGGTCAGGCGGAAGATGATCGTGTTGGGATCGTCGGTCGCCAGGAACTGGCCCGACTGCGCCGTCACCGAATAGGTCGTGCCCTTGTCGCTGTAGCGCACGAAGATGCCGTCCAGCTTGCGCCCGCTGTCATGGCTCTGCTCGATGCGCAGCGTCATGCGGTCGCCGAAATGGGTGAACTCGCCCACCTTGATCGACGCGCCCAGCGCGCCCGTGCGCAGCTCGAAGCGCAGCTGCTCGTAATAGTATCGCGCCTTGGGCTGGACGAAGCCGACGATCGCGATGTTGAGCGCCGCGAGGATCAGCGCATACATGAACGGCACGCGCAGCAGCCGCGAATAGCTGACGCCCACCGCACGCAGCACGTCCAGCTCCGAATTGGCGGCGAGCCGGCGGAAGGCGAGCAGGATGCCGAGCAACAGGCCGATCGGAATGCCCAGGCCCAGATATTCGGGCAGCAGGTTCGCGAGCATCCGCCACACGACGCTGATCGGTCCGCCCTCGGTTGCGACGAAGTCGAACAGCCGGCGGATGCGGTCAAGCACCAGCAGCATGGCGGCGATCGTCAGCGTCGAAAACAACGGCAACGCGATCAGCCGGGCCATGTAACGATCGAGGGAAGTCATGCTGAACGAAGGCTCGCGCCGGGGAAAGGAGCCAAGGCTATAAGCGGGATGGCGGGGCACGTCAGCCCCCGGCGACAGCCTGTGTCGCCGCCCGTCACTCCGCGGCGATCTGGTGCGGCGGGGCGGGGCGGTCGCCCTGCGCCATGGCGGTCGCGATCGCGCGCTCCAGACCGCCCAGCGTGAACGGCTTGCGCAGGACCTGATGGTGGCCGAACTCGCTCGCATTCGCCTCGCCGGCAAAGCCGGTGACGAACAGCACGGCGATATGCGGATAGGCAGGCCCGATCTCCGCGATCAGCTCGGGCCCCGTCTGCCCGGGCATCAGCACGTCGGAAATGATGAGGTCGATCCCCGCATGGCTCGCCAGCAGCCCTGCCGCCTTTGTCGGCGCGTCGCAGGCGATGGCATGGTGGCCCAGCTCGTCGAGCGCGCCCATCGTCGCCATCAGCACGCGCGGATCGTCCTCGACGACCAGCACGTGGAGGCCCTCCGGCGCGACGGCCGGTGCCGGCGGGGTCGCGGCCACGACGGACGTCTCGGCCTGCGGCTGCTGCCGGTCGCGCGGCAGGTACAGCGTCACGGTGGTGCCGTCGCCCGGAGCGGTGTCGATCGCGATCGCGCCGCCCAGCTGCTGCACCAGCGCGAAGATCTGGCTGAGGCCCAGCCCCGTGCCCTTGCCCGCGGCCTTGGTGGTGAAGAAGGGTTCGTAGACGCGCTCGACCACCTCGGGCGTCATGCCCTCACCGGTGTCGGCCACCGCGATCGTCACGTAATCGCCCGCCGCGCAATGATCGACCTGATGCTCGTCCAGCGTCACCGCGCCGGTCGCAATGGCCAGATCGCCCCGGCCGTGCATCGCATCGCGCGCATTGACCGCGAGGTTCAGGATCGCATTTTCCAGCTGCACGCGGTCGGCGCGCACCTGCCATCCCCCGGCGCTGTCGCGCGTCGTCACGGTGATGCCGTCGCCCAGCGTCCGGTCGATCAGCTCCGACATGCCCGACACCAATTGCGCCGCCGCGATGGGTTCGGGCTTCAGCGATTCCTCGCGGCTGAAGGCGAGCAGTCGCCGGGTCAGCGCCGCCGCACGGTTTGCGCCATCGGCCGCATTGTCCAGGTGTCGCGCCGCGGCGTCGGGATCCCCCACCAGCGACCGTCGCGCCAGCTCGAGTCCGCCCAGAACCACCGCGAGCATATTGTTGAAGTCATGCGCGATACCGCCGGTCAGCTGCCCGACCGCGTCCATCTTCTGCGCCTGCCGCAGCTTGGCCTCCTGCACGCGCAATTCGTCGGTCGCCTGTCGCACCGCATTCGCCAGCGCCTCGGCCCGCTCACGCGCCGCATCGGCGTCGGCCCGCGCCAGCGCCCGCTCGCCGATCGCCCGCACCGTCAGCCAGCCGAGCACGACCGCGCCGATCACGATCAGCCCGCCGAACACCGCCAGCACGCCCGCGATCCGGCTCGACCGGTCGACGGTGCGCATCGCATCGGCGGTGCGCGCGTCCAGCAGCGCGCGCTCGCCCTCGATGATCTCGTCCAGCGTCCGGTCGATCGCCGCCAGCGTCGGCGACTGGCGCGCCTTGTAGTAGCGGGCGAGCGCCTGGGCGTTCTTGCCATAGGTGGTGCTGAGCGCAGTCAGCGACAGCTCCTCGCCGCGCTGCTGGTACGCCTCGCGCAGCCGCGCCACGCGTGCGCTCTGCTCGCCGGTCTCGCGCGTCAGCCCTTCCAGCTTGTTGAGCTGCGTACCCGCCAGCCGCCACTGATCGTAATAGAGCTGGCCGAGCTCCTGCTCCGCCTTGCCGCTGATGACGTAGCGGCCCAGCGACGCCTCCGATCGGGCGATCGTGCCCGACAGGGTGCGGGCCAGGATCATCACGTCATAGCTGTGCGCCTGCGCCGCAAGCGCGCGGTCGCGCTGGCGGTTCGCCTCGCCCAGCGTCACGATCAGTGCGACGAGCACCGCTGCGCCGAGCAGACCCATCACGACTAGCGTGACGGTCCGCCACGCCGCATTGCGTTCGGAATCCCCCCCCGGGGCCATCTCGGCGCCGTCCCGCATCACGGCAGCGACGCTAACGCGTTTGTCCGGTCAAGGAAAGGTGAGGGCGACCGGCTTCAGCCGATCGCGCCCACGGCCTGCCCCGCCGCCCGGAACCGCTCGATCACCGTATCCAGCTGCGCCGCCGTATGCTCGGCGCAGAGCGAACAGCGTAGCAGGAACGTGCCGGCCGGCGTGGCGGGCGGGCGCGCCATGTTCACGTACACGCCCGCTTCCAGCAGCCCCTGCCACATCGCGACCGCCTGCGTCTGGTCGTCCAGGATCACCGCGACGATCGCGCTGTCCGGCTGTTCGGTGCCGAGGCGGAAGCCCAGCGCCTTCAGCCCGCCGTGCAACTGGCGCGCGTTCGACCACAATTGCTCGCGCTTGGCGGTCGCGGTCATCAGCTTGCGGATCGATGCGGTCGCGGTCGCGACGACGCTCGGCGGCAGGCTGGCGGTGAAGATGTACGCGCGGCAGGCGAGGCGGATCGCTTCGAACTTGGGATGGTTCGAAATGCAGAAGCCGCCGACCGTGCCGACCGATTTGGAGAAGGTGCCGACGACGAAGTCGACCTCGCCCTCCAGCCCCTGTGCCTCGTACACGCCGCGGCCGTTGGGGCCGTAGAAGCCCATCGAATGCGCCTCGTCGCTGAGCACCATCGCGCCATGCTTCTTGGCGACGGCGACCATTTCCTTCAGCGGCGCAACGTCGCCGAGCATCGAATAGACGCCCTCCAGCACGACCAGCTTGCCCGCGTCCTTGGGCAGGCGACCCAGCCGCTTGTCGAGATCCTCGACGCTGTTGTGGCGGAAGCGGACGATCTCGGCGACGCCCTGCTTGCAGCCGTCGTAGATCGAAGCGTGGCTGTCGGCGTCGAGGATGACATATTCACCCTTGCCGACCAGCGTCGAGATCATGCCCAGATTGGCCATATAGCCGGTCGAAAAGACGATCGCGCCGCTGACGCCGTAGAAGTCGCGCAGCGCCGCCTCGGCTTCCATATGGTCGCGGAAGGTGCCGTTGAGCATGCGGCTGCCGTTGGTGCCCGATCCGAACTGGTCGAGCGCGGCATGGCCTGCGGCGATGACGTCGGGGTCGAACGTCATGCCCATGTAATTGTACGTGCCGAGCAGGATCGTGTCGCGGCCGGCGATCACCGCCTCGGTCGGGCTCTTCACCTGCTCCATCACGATCGCGAACGGATCGGTGACGCCGGTATCGATCAGCGCCTGCCGCTCGGCGATCAGGCCGTCGAACTTCGACATCAGGTCGCGTTCCGGAGCGACCGGGGCGGGGTCGAGGTCCAGCGCCTCGGGCTGCAAGCCGGTCTCGGTCATGCCTCGGCCTTCAGCTTGGCGACCGCATCGGTCAGCTGGCCGATATTCTCGATTTCCGCCTGCATGTTCATCGTGATGATGATGTCGAACTCGTCCTCGATCGCCGCGACGAAGTCCATCACGGTCAGGCTGTCCCATTCGAGGTCGCCCTGAAAGGTCGTCGCTTCGGTCAGCGCTACGCCCTTCTTGTTGAACGGTTCGATCTGGGTCTTGATCGTATCGAGGATCTGGGTGCGGTCGGTCATGATGGTCATCCGAATGGCGGCCAAATGCGGCGGTGTTGCGGCGCTATAGCAGCCCGCGGGCGCGATACCATCGTGCCGTTGCGGCGAGGCCATGCTCGGGTGCGATCTCCGGCGTCCACAGCTCGGCGGGCGGGCGCATCGCGGGGCGGGCGGTCCAGTCCGGGTGCGCGAGATAGCCGACACGATCGGCGGTGAGCTTCGCACCGTCGCGGCGGACCGCGCGATCCAGCTTGGCACCCAGCATCAGCGCCGCCTTGGGCAAATGCAGCGTCAACACGCGCTTCCGCCCCACCGCGCGCGCGATCGCCTGAGCCATCGCGGCATGGGTCAGCACATGGCCGTCATCGACCTCGTACACCGCCGGCGCCACGGTTTTCGTAGCGAGCGCCAGCAGCAACAGCGCCAGATCGTCCACTGCGATCAGCGACACGCGCCCCCGCGGCGGCAGCAGGGCAAGGCCCATCCGCGCGGCGCGGAACAGGTCGCGCATCTCCATGTCGCCGGGGCCGTAGACGCCGCTCGGCCGCACGATGCTCCAGTCGAGCCCGCTCGCTTCGACCAGCGTCTCGGCCTCGGCTTTCGACCAGCCATAGATTGACAGATCCGGTTCGCGCGCGGACAGCGACGAGACATGGACGAACCGCCGGACGCCTGCGGCCTGCGCAGCGGCGATCATCGCCCGCGTGCCATCGATATTACCGGCGACGAAGCCGGCCTTTGTCGGCGTGCTGACGACACCCGCAACATGCACGACCGCGTCGGCCCCCTCGACCAATGCCGCCAGGCTGTCGGGCCGATCGAGCGCCCCCTCGATCCACGTCACGCCGTCCCGCGCGCGCTGCGACCGGCGGGTGAGCGCGCGCACGCTATGGCCGGCGGACAGCGCCCGCTCAACGAGCGCCCCGCCGACGAAGCCCGTCGCCCCGGTGATGGCGAGGGTGGTCACGCCTGCCTCACCCATTTCGTCACCCCGGACGTGTTCCGGGGTCCACTCGTCCGCGCGGGAAGCGCCTGGGCCTCCAGCCATCCCCCTCGCCGCACAGTGGACCCCGGAACACGTCCGGGGTGACGGAGCGCGTCGAACGATACCATCACACCAACGCCAGATGATTGCGATGCACCAGAGCCGCGCGCGGCGCATAGCCCAGGATCGCCGCCTGCTCCTCCGACCGCGTGCCCACCAGCCGCACCGCCTCGGCCGCGTCATATTCCGACAGCCCGCGCGCGATCGTGCCGTCGGGTCCCTCGATCGACACCAGGTCACCGCGCCCGAACGCACCTTCGATCTGCGTCACGCCCGCCGCCAGCAGGCTGCCCCCCGCGGCCAAGGCACGCGCTGCCCCGGCATCGACATGCACGCGCCCGCGCGCCGTCAGCCCGCCTGCCAGCCACGCCTTGCGCGCCGACGCCGCCCGCTCCGCCACGAACAGCGTATGGCGGGGGTCGCCGGCCAACGGATGCTCCATCCGCCCGCTCGCGATGGCGAGATGCGCGCCCGCCCCGGTCGCGATCCGCGCGGCGGCGATCTTCGACACCATGCCGCCCGATCCCATGCCCGACGCCGATCCACCGTCTGCCATGCCTGCGACCGCATCGATCCGCTCGACCCGTGCGACGTGGCGCGCGTCGGGATTGGTGTGCGGGTTGGCGTCGTACAAGCCATCGACGTCCGACAGCAGCACCACGCCCTGCGCGCCCGCTGCCTGCGCGACGCGTGCCGCCAGCCGGTCGTTGTCGCCGAAGCGGATTTCCTCGGTCGCGACGCTGTCATTCTCGTTGATGATCGGCACGACGCCCAGGCCCAGCAGCCGCCCGAGCGTCGCCGCGGCATTCAGATAGCGCCGCCGGTCTTCCAGGTCGTCGAGCGTCACCAGCATCTGCGCCGCCGTCAGCCCGTGCGTGCCGAGCAGTTCCGCCCATGTCTGGCTGAGCGCGATCTGCCCGGTCGCCGCCGCCGCCTGCGCATCCTCCAAGCTTGCGCGGCCGCCCTTGGCAAGGCCCAGCCGCCGCGCACCCAGTGCGATCGCTCCGGACGATACCACCGCCACCTGCTGCCCTGCCGCGACCCGCCCTGCGATATCCGCGACCAGCGTCGCCAGCCACGCGCGCCGCACCGCCCCATCCGGCGCCACGAGCAATGCCGACCCGACCTTGACGATCAGACGAGAGCAGGCGGTCGGCGGGAAGAGTGCGTCCTGCATGGGATCAGAGCGGCGACCAGCTGATCTCGTCTTCGCCCTCGTCGCTGTCGGGCACCGCTTCGGGGCCGGGCCCAATGCTGTCGAGCAGGCGGTCGAGCACCCAGTCGACGCCCGTGCCGGCCGCGCCGGACAGCGGGATGACGTCCGCGCCGCTCGCTTCGGCGAGTTCGGCGGACAGCGCCTCGATCAGTTCGTCGTCGAGCATGTCGATCTTGTTGAGCGCGATGACGTGCGGCTTGTCGATCAGCCCGCCGCCATAGGCCTCCAGCTCGTCACGGACGATGCGATAGCTTTCGGCGACATCGGCGTCATTGGCATCGACCAGATGCAGCAGCACGCGGCAGCGTTCGATATGCCCCAGGAAGCGGTCGCCGATGCCGGCGCCGTCCGCCGCGCCCTCGATCAGGCCGGGGATGTCCGCGACGACGAACTCGCGGTTACGGTGGCGCACCACGCCCAGCTGCGGGCGGGTGGTCGTGAAGGCATAGGCACCGACCTTCGCCTGCGCGTTGGTGACGGCGTTGATGAAGGTCGATTTGCCGGCGTTGGGCAGCCCCACCAGCCCGGCATCGGCGAGCAGCTTCAGCCGCAGCCACACCCACGCCTCCTCGCACGGCCAGCCGGTGCCGTGCTGGCGCGGCGTGCGGTTGGTCGAGGTCTTGTAGCTCGCATTGCCGCGCCCGCCGTCGCCGCCGCGCAGGAACACCTCGCGCTGGCCGACCTTGGTGAAGTCGAGCAGCACCTCTTCCTTGTCTTCGGACAGCACCTGCGTTCCGACCGGCACCTTGATGACCAGATCGTCGCCACCGCCGCCAGTGCGGTTGCTGCCCGATCCGCCATGGCCGCGTTGCGCGCGGAAGTGCTGCGTGTAACGGAAGTCGATCAGCGTATTGAGGCCGGCCACCGCTTCGAACACGATGTCGCCGCCCTTGCCGCCGTTGCCGCCATCGGGGCCGCCATATTCGATGAACTTTTCGCGCCGGAAGCTGACGGCACCGGGGCCGCCGGTGCCCGAACGGACGAAGATCTTGGCTTGGTCGAGGAAATGCATGCCGCCTCTTTAGCGAAAGGCGCGCGAACGGCCACCCCTGCCGGCGCATCCCCACGCCCCGCATGGCGACGAGGTTGTACCGCCATAATGAGTAGCGCTATGAGGGGCGCAGTGAAGTCGGCGTCCGATCCCCAAGCCCCGTTGCCACCCTCCGCTCGGCTGGGGTGGGTGCGCGCATTCGATACCGCCGCCTTGCCGGCAAACGAGCGCTATGAGGTCTGGCGCGATGGCGACGTCGCCAATCTGTCGACCCGCTACGAAACGACGCCGGAAGAACCGTTTGCGGCGGCGATGGACTGGCTCGATCTCGGCACGCTTGGGATCGGCCACGCGGTCTTCACGTCGCAGCAGTGGGAGCGCACGCGGCAGAAAGCGGCGCGCGACGACAATGACGATTTTGTGATCAGCGTGCGCCATGCCGGCGCCGCGATCTTCGAGATGGACGGGCGGGAGGCCATCGCGCCGACCGGATCGATCGTCATCGCCGACATGGCGCGTCCGAAGCACCATTACTCGGAAGCCTCGATCAGCACCGGCATGGCGTTGAAACGGGCGGACGTGGAGCGTCTGTTCCCCTCGACCCGCGCGCTGCACGGCCATGTCGTCGCGCCCGAACATGCCGCATTGCTCGTGTCGCATTTGGCGCTGCTGCGCGGACAGGCGGAGCATATGCCGGCGGCCAGCGGGCCGATGCTGGCGCAGACGATCCTCGATCTCCTCTCGGTATCGGTCGCGGCGAGCTTCGCCGAGAGGCCGGTGGATCGCGACCGGCATGAGCGCGCGTTGCGCGTGCAGCTACGCGACGAGATCGAACGCAACCTCGGCTCCCCCTCGCTTACCGTGGCGCGCCTCAGCCGTTCGCTCGGCGTCTCGCGCTCCACTTTGTACCGATTGTTGCAGGACGAAGGCGGCGTGCAGGCCTATGTCCGCACGCGGCGTCTGGAAAAGGTCGCGGAGGCGTTGCGCCGCGAAGGCGGGCGGGGGACGATCGCGGCGCTGGCCGAGCGCTGGGGCTTTTGCGATGCCGCTTATCTGGGGCGCGCGTTTCGCGAAACCTATGGCATGACGCCCGGCGACTATCACGCGATGCACGTCGCCCATCCGCGGCTCTGACGCGCTCCGGCGGCATGATGTAGGCCGTCATGGCTATGGACCGGTTCGGGACCAGACTCTATCGTCAGTACCATGTCGCAGGTCCCTGAGAACGAACGCTTCCCTTCGGCACCATCATCCTCCCGCCTGGGCTGGACTCCCTTTTTCGACACGGCGGCGCTGCCGCAGCGGGATCGGTTCAGCGCGTGGCGCGATTCCGACATCCGCAATCTCTCACAGCATTTCGAAACCCGGCCGACCCAGCCGTTCCAGGCGCGGATCGAAGGGCTCGATCTCGGCACGATGTTGCTCAATCACGTCCATATCTCAGCCCAGGACTGGCATCGCGGCGCGGCGCACTTGCGCGACCAGGCCGACGGGCTCGTCGTCAACGTGCGACACGCCGGCGGCGCCTGGGGCCGGATGGGCGATCGCGACGTCCACGCGCGAGATGGCGCGGTGGTGCTGACCGACATGGCGCTGGGCAACACGCATGTGTCCGAAGCCTCGGTCTCGACCAGCTTCGTGCTGCCCCGCGTGCTCGCCGAACGTATCCTGCCCTCGGTCCGCAGCCTGCACGGCCATGTCGTGCCCGCCGAGCAGGCGGCGTTGCTGACCAGCCACCTCACGGCGCTGCGGCACCACGCCCGTCACCTGCCTGCAAGTAGCGGCCCCGCGGTCGCGCAGACCGTCGTCGATCTGCTCGCACTGGTGGTCCATGCCAGCCTCGGCGAGCGCCCAGGCGACCCCGAACAGCATGACCGCGCGCTGCGCGTCCAGTTGCGTGACGAAATCGAGCGCAACCTCGGCTCGCCCTCGCTCAGCGTCGCGCGTCTCAGCCGCACGCTTGGGGTGTCGCGTTCGACACTATATCGCTTGTTGCAGGATGAGGGCGGCGTACAGGCCTATATCCGGGCGCGCCGGCTGGCCAAGGTGGCAGAGGCCTTGCAGCGGCGCGGCGACCGCCAGACGATCGCGGCGCTCGCCGACCGATGGGGCTTTTGCGACGCCGCCTATCTGGGGCGCGCGTTCCGCGAAACCTATGGCATGACGCCGGGCGACTATCACGCGATGCACGCAAGCGGCCTGCCACCGACCGGCATCGCGACCCCCATCGCAATGCCGGCCGGCCGCATCGTCACTCCCTAGGCCGCAACAAGCGGTTCGGTAGCAACGCGCATCCGTCCCGCGATCGGCGCCATCAGGCGGGATCGCGTTCGGACCGATCGAGTACGCCCCACGTTCCACCGCTCTGGGATTTGACCAATTCGGTGCCGCAGCGGCTGCACGTACACCGCCACCGTGATCCGTCCGACCAGACCCGACGACGCGAACGCTTGTGGCCGATGACCAGACAGATGGGAGCTAAAACGCGTTTCATGCCAGGTCATCCACTCGATGCGGCCTCTTTAGGGAAAGAGAGCGTGCCGCATCAGGGGCTTGGCCATTGTCGGTGTTGCAGGCGCTATTGATCGCGTCTCACACTGGCGTCTCGCCCGGCGCTTCGTTGCGCAGCAGCATGCCCACCGCCAGATCGCGCGCCTTGCTGCGCGGCAGGTTGAGCGCGCGCGCCATCGCCGCGCCGAGCAGCGCGTCGCCCAACGCCATCAGCATCAGGTGCAGCGTCTCTTCCTGGATCGGCCGCTCGGGCGGTTGCACGCCATCGGCAAGTTCGTCGACCAGATCGTGGACGGCGGACAGGATCGGATCGAGCGCATCGCGATTGCCCGACAGGATCATCCAGCTCGCCAGCGCACCCGCGCCGCCGCTGTCGAAGGCATCGAAGACGAGGTCGACGATACGCCGCGGATCGGGCTCCCCGCCGCGGTTGCCCAGCACGGCATCGCGAATCACCCCCGTGATCTGCGCCGCCATCCGCGCGATCAGCGCCTGTTGCAGCCCCTCCGCGGACCCGAAGTGATGCAGCAGGTTGGCATGCGTGCGGCCGATCCGCGCGCCGACCGCCTTCAGCGTCACCGCCTGCGGGCCGCTTTCGACCAGCAATTGCTGGGCGGCGATCAGCGCGGCTTCCCGGCTTTCGGTGGGGGACAGGCGGCGGCGCAAAGGGGCCGGGACGGGGGTTGAAGCGCTCAGGACGATGGCCTATTTACATTGGTGTAAGCAAATGCGGATATCGTCCTAGTACGGAGGAAATCATGGCGAAAGCAACCACGCCGCACGATCTGGTCATCACCGCGCGCGATCGCCGCTTCGGTCGTGGCGCCCGGATGGGTCGCTGGTGGCTGAACGACGATCCGATCGCGACCGCCTTCTACAACGCCTTGTCCGTCACCTTTCCCAAGGGGGAGGGGTTCTTCGTCGACAGCGTGCGCCGCTTCCGCGAGGGCACGTCGCCGCGCCTGACGCGCGAAATCAACGCCTTCATCAAGCAGGAGGTACTGCACACGCGCGAACATGTCGCGTTCAACCGCCATGTCACCGACCAGGGCTATGACGTGACGCGGCTCGACCGCGACGTCGACGCGGCACTGGCGCTGACCAAGGGCCGCCCGCCGATCGCCAGCCTTGCGGCGACGACCGCGCTCGAACATTTCACCGTGATGCTGGCGCATGAGCTGATCGCCAATCCCCGCCATCTTGCGGGCGGCGAGGAACAGGCGCGCGCTCTGTGGCTGTGGCACGCGGCCGAGGAGATCGAACACAAGGGCGTCGCCTACGACACCTGGCTGCATGCCACGCGCGACTGGCCGCGCTTCCGCCGCTGGTGGGTCAAGTCGTTCGTCATGCTGATGACGACGAAGCACTTCTTCGTCGGCCGGACGCGCGGCATGCTCGAGCTGTTGCGGCAGGATGGCCTCACCGGTCCGCGCGTCTGGGCGCGGCTCGCCTGGTATGCGTTCGGCAATCCCGGCATGGCGCGCAAGGTGGCGGGCGTCTGGGCGGCCTATTTCCTGCCCGGCTTCCACCCATGGAAGCACGACGACCGCGAACTCATCCGGCTGGCCGAGAGCGACTACGAGGCGGCGGTGATGCCGAAGGCGGTCACCGCCTGACGCCGGTCAGTCGAGCGCGGCCAGAAACGCGACGGCGGCGTCATACTCGCGCCGCTTGTTCGCCCGCGCCTGTTCGGCCAGCAGATCGCTGCCCCACAATTCCGCCTGCCAATCCTCGTCGACATGGGCGGCGGCCCATAGCGTATCGGGATCGCCCGCCCGCTCGATCAGCGCGAGCGCCAGCACCAGCGACCCGGTGATCGTCACCACCGGCGACAGGCCCACGAGGTGGAAGGCGTCGAGCGTCGCCACCGCCTCGCCGAGGCGCGTGAGCGTCGCTGGCGGCTGGGCGCGGTGGATGATCCCCGCGGTCGGCTCGAAATGCACGTCGTAGCGGGTGCGAGCCCAGTCGAGCCACGGGTCCCACGCCGCCTGCTGCCGGGCGATCAGATCGTCGGGCGATTCGGCCCGATAATAAAGCAGGTCGGTCGCGCCATAGGCGGCCAGCCCCGCCGCGAAGGGCGCGGGGTCGGCCGCGATCCGGTCGATCGCCGCATTGGCAAGGCCGGTCAGCGGCATCGCGCGCGGATCTACTACCTCTGGCACCGCGCGCCATTCGCCCGCGACCGCCTCTGCCAGCGCGTCGGTCGGCAGCGCCAGCGGCACGCGGCCCGGCGTGCGCACCGGCCGCCCGTCGAGCGTCACCATCCGATCGGCGTCGACCGCCACCTCTGTCCAGAAACGCTTCATGGCCGGGGCGGCGTCCGCCAGCGGTGGGCGAGGGCGGCGGGCACCGTGGCGATGACGACGAGTGCCGACAGCGTGATCGCGACACCCAGCACCTTGGTGACCATATCGGGCGCGCGCACCGCCAGCATCAGGCCGAACACCGCGCCAAGGCTGCCGGCGATGCGGCTGCCGACCATCGCCAGCCAGCGGCGCCGGGCAAGGGCATCGCCGCTCACGCCAGCAGCCCGGGCAGCGCGGCCACGCGCTCCGCCACCACGTCCGCGCCCGCATCGGCGAGATCGCGGACGTCATGATAGCCCCAGGCGACGCCCACCGCCCGCGCGCCCGCGGCCTTAGCCATCGCCATGTCGAAACTCGTGTCGCCGATCATCGCGGTCTCCTGCGCTGTCGCGCCCGCTTCGTCCATCGCGGCGATCAGCATCGCGGGGTCGGGCTTGGAGGGGTGCCGGTCCGCGGTTTGCAGCGTGACGAAATGGTCGGTCAGGCCATGATGCGCCAGAATATGCGCAAGGCCCCGGTCCGACTTGCCCGTCGCCACGCCCAACAGCCAGCCATCATCCGCAAGGCCCTGCAAGACCGCGGCAATCCCGTCGAACAACGGCTCCTCCGCCATCGCGCCGGTCGTCCGCAGGTGGAAGAAGGCGGCCTTGTAATCCGCCGCCATCTGCCGGTGCAGCGCGTCCTCCGCTTGCGGTAGCAAGGTCGCGATCGCCTCGACCAGGCTCAGGCCCACGATCCGACGGATCGCGCTGCGCGGCGGCGCGGGCAGAGCGGCGATCCGGAACGCATCCTCCATCGCCTGGCAGATATTAGCCTGGCTATCGACGAGCGTGCCGTCGCAGTCGAACACGGCGAGTTTGGTCATCCCCCGACGCCTACCGGGCGAGGGCGGGCGCGCAAAGCGCAAATCGCTCGGCCCCCAATGCACCCATCGTCACCCCGGCCTTGAGCCGGGTCCCGCTTCGTCCCAAACCGCTCAGCCACCGAATCCCGACTTTAGTCCTTCGCGGCCGCCCACCGCATCAGCGCGGCGATGTCGTCCTTACCCTGCCGGTCAAAGCCCGCGATCACCCCCGCCCGGTCGGCGGCAGTCTTGTTCTGGCTGAGCTTGGTCGTGCCGCGCACCGCGCTGACGGTAATGGTGAACCCGCGAATCCCCGACAGTTGCTTCGCAAAGGCATCGGGCGCCACCTTGCCGCGATCCCAGGGATTGTCGCGCGGCTCGTGCAGCGCCGCCAGACGGTCCAGCTGTTCGGTCAGGCCCGCGGCATCCACCTCATGCGCCACGCCGTCGATCTCGATCGTCTGGTAATTCCACGTCGGCACCTGGTCGCCCGGCGCCGCATACCAGTTCGCGCTGACATAGCCGTGCGGCCCCGCCACGCTCGCCACCACCGCCGCACCCTCCAGATGGCGGACGATGCGATTCGCGCGTGAGACGTGAAAGCGCAAACCGTCGTCGTGCAGCGTCACCGGCGCATGCACCACCATCGGGCCATCGGCGGTCGCGGCAAAGATATGCGCGAAGCCGATCCGCTCGGCCTCCGCCAGCAATGCCGCCGCCTCCGGCCGGAAGAGCGGATTGGGGTGCATCAGCCCCGGCGGCCGCCCGGACCACCGCTTTTCGGGCCACCCGTCTTCGGCTTACCCGCCTTCGGACCGCTGCCTTTGCCGCCATCCTTGCCGGTCGGGGCCGCGCCACGCCGCCGCCGCTCACCGCGGTTTTCCTTGCGCACCGTCTTCGCATGCGCCTTCGCGCGCTGCTTCAGCACGTCCTTCGGCGGTGGGCCCTTTTTCGGCTCCTCCAGCGGCAGCGCATCGCCCTGCGCCTCTTCGAATCCCAGGCTCTTCAGGCTTTCGGCAAAGTGCGTCGGCAGGCTCGCCGTCTCGTCGATGCTGCCGCCATCGGGATGGTCGACGCGGATGCGCCGGGCGTGCAGGTGCATCTTGCGGCTGATCCCGCCGGTCAGGAACGCCGCCGCGCCGCCGTATTTGCCGTCGCCGACGATCGGGTGGCCGATCGCCGCCATGTGGACGCGCAGCTGGTGCGTGCGGCCCGTAAAGGGTTGCAGCTCCACCCAGGCGCAGCGGTTGCCCGCCCGTTCGATCACGCGATAGCGGCTGCGCGCAGCTTGGCCGTTCTCCTCGTCGACGTGCATCTTCTCGCCGCCGGTGCCCGGCTGCTTGGCGATCGGCAGGTCGACCATGCCGTCCTCGATCGACGGCACGCCGACGACCAGCGCCCAATAGACCTTTCGCGCGGTGCGCCCCGAAAACGCCTTGGCGAAGAAGGCGGCGGCACGGCTGGTGCGTGCGATCAGCAGCGCGCCCGACGTGTCCTTGTCGAGCCGGTGAACCAGCTTCGGCCGTCCCTCGGCATCATATTGCAACGCATCCAGCAGCCCGTCGACATGCTCGGCGGTCTTGGTGCCGCCCTGCGTCGCGAGGCCCGGCGGCTTGTTGAGGACCAGCGCCTGCAGATCCTTGTGGATCACCATCTCGCGCGCGAAGGCGATCTGGTCTTCGCTCAGCGGCGGCCGTTCGCGCTTCGGCTTGGCGACGACGGCGCCTGTCTCGTCCTTTACCTCGGGTTCGGGCGGCGGCACGCGCAGCGTCTGGCCCGCCTTGATCCGATCGCCCGGCGTCGCGCGCGCGCCATCGACGCGCAACTGGCCGGTCCGCGCCCATTTGGCGACGGTAGTGAAGCTCGTGTCGGGCAGATGCCGCTTGAACCAGCGATCCAGCCGGATGCCGTCGTCGTCATAGCCGACGTTGAACTGGCGAATGCCGCCCTCGTCGCCGCTCATGCCACCGCACTCCCGAACAGGCCGCGGGCCAGCATCAGCCCGGCAAACAGCGCGCCGATCGCGCCCGCGACCGACACGAAGACGTACAGTGCCGCCGTGGCCACCGCGCCACGCTCCACCAGCGTCACGACGTCGAGACTGAACGACGAAAAGGTCGTGAACCCGCCCAGCACGCCGATCCCTAAGAACAGGCGCCAGTTCTCGCTGCCCCCGATCCGCGCGAGCACACCCGCCAGCAAGCCCATCAGCAGCCCGCCGATCAGGTTCACGGCCAGCGTACCATAAGGAAAATTCGGGCCGAGCGCGGTGAGGGCGATCCGGCCGGTCAGATACCGCGCCGCCGAACCCAGCGCACCGCCGGCCATGACGAGAAGAAGAGGAGGCATGATCGCTGCCCTAGAGCAAGTTCGCGCAAAGAGGAAATGCGGGGGTGAGGGGGTGGCTTACGCGGCCCCCTCCACCCCGTCACCCCGGACTCGTTCCGGGGTCCACTCCGCGGCGAGGGGGACGGTTAGAGGCTCCAGCCATCCCCCCGCGGCCCGGTGGACCCCGGAACTAGTCCGGGGTGACGAAGGGATGACGGCGCTAGGCCTCAGTCCTACCGCAGCAACCCTGCCGCCCGCAGCGCATCGTTCACGATCCCCGCCACGCCGCCATCCCGCACGCCGCCAGCATCGGCCGCGCGCGCCTGCGCCGCGCCGACCGCCCGCGCGATGCCCCAGAATGCGGCGATCCGCCGGGTCGACGACAGGCCGACATCCAGCATGAACGGCCCCGCCTGACCGGCGGTTTCGGCACCCTGCGTCGCGATCGGCGTACCATGGCCCATGGCGAGGATGCGATGATCCTCGATCACCGCGCGGCCATGCCGGTCGCGCCACACGCGATGCGGATTGCCGCCGACCAGCGCCTCCTCGGCAGGCGTCTCGCCGATCCCGAACAGCCCGCGCCATTGGCTCAGCAGCGCTTCGGCATTGGCGGGGTGGACGGTGGCGTCGGTGCCGCCATGCCAGACCGACAGCGTCGGCCACGGCCCGTCGTGGCGGCTGGCACCCCGCACGGCGGCGGTCAGCGCCGCGGCATCGGGCAGGTCGCGTCCGCGCATTCGCTCCAGCGCCTGGCTGACGCCCTGGGCGGTGCCATAGGGCAGGCCGCCGATGACCGCGCCGCCGGCGAAGACCTCGGGGTAATTGGCCAGCATCGCCGCCGCCATCGCGCCGCCCGCCGACAGGCCGGTAACGAACACGCGCGACGGATCGATGCCATGCGCCACGGCCATCGCCGCGATCATCGCGCGGATCGACGCTACCTCGCCATGGCTGCCGGCCATGTCCTCGGGCGCGAACCAATTGAAGCACAGATTGGGGTTGTTGGCGCGCCGCTGCTCGGGGAACAGCAGCACGAACCCGGCTTCGTCGGCAATCTGCGACCAGCCGGCGCCACTGTCATAGCCCGCCGCGGTCTGCGTACAGCCGTGCAGCACGACCACCAGCGCGGGCCGGGGTTGTAGCTGTGCCGGCACATAGACGCGCGCCCGCAGATTGCCCGGATTGGGACCGAAATCGGTCAGGTCGCTCAGCCGGTCCTCGCCATGGGCGGTCGTTATGGCATCGGCCATGCGCTGGCCGACGAGGCGACCGATCGTGTCCGACAAGCGGGGCATGTTGGGGTCTCCGACCGGGCGGGATCATCGGCGAACCCGTCTTGCTGCATCGCACAATATGGGCGTGGGCGAGCCGAAGGCAAGCGCCGATCAGTCCCGCGATCGCGACGTGCACTACCGGACCAGCAGGTCCACCCGGCTGCCGCCGCCCGGCCCCGGCGTCACGTGCACCACATAGGCCGCATCGCCGCGAGTGCCGCCCAGCACATGCTCGTCACCCTCAGCCTGATGCTCCGCGCTATAGCCCGCCCGCGTCACCCGCGCATTGTACCAGTCGAGAATGCGCGCAGCCGGCGCACTGCTCGCGAAGCTGACGACGCGCAATCCGCACGCGTCATTGCCCGCCGCCTCCTGCACGCGCGCATCGGGGTAGAGCGGCACCGCGGTGGGCAGGCGCGCCGCCCAGGTCGCCGAATAGGAGACGCGCTGCGCACAGTCCGCATCCGCCGGCCGCTGCCGTGCCGCCAGCTCGGCCAGCGTCAGCGCCCCCGCCGCCGCCTTGCAAGACGGGCAGTCGCCCCTGGCGGGCGGCGTCGGCTTCAGATCGGCGGCGGTGACGCCATCCGGCCGGCCGGCGGTGGGGTCGGCGGGGATCGACAGCGGGTCCGGCCGGCTCGGGGGGCGCACGGCGTCGGTATTGGCGGTCCGGGTCAGCGCGGGATCGACCATGATCTGGTCGCGCAGCGCCGCAGTCAGCGCCGGGTCGCGCTCGTTCCCGGCCGCGCCCGCGGTCAGTTCCTTGTCCAGGCTGTCGAGGTCCTGCTGCGTCGCCGCCGGCTTGGCACATCCGGCAAGCAACAGCGCAGCAGCGGCAAGAAGGCGATTCGCATGCATCGCGGGCGACCATGGCGCATCGGCCGTTAAGTCGCCATCCGCGGGCTTGGTTAACACGCGCTTCGCCGATCGCCCCCGCATCTTGCCGCGCGATGGGGCAGGGGCCATGTTCGTGTCATGCTGAACATCTTTTCCGTTGCGATCGGCCTCGTCACCCTGGTGCTGGGTCTGGTCGCGTTCGTGCCGCTGCTCGGCTGGATGAACTGGCTGGTCATTCCGATCGGCATCGTCGGCGCCGCAGTGGGCGCGCTCTCGTCTTCGACCAGCGGGCGCAACCTCAATCTCGTGCTGATCGTCATCTTCGCGATCCGCCTCAGCCTCGGCGGCGGCATCTTCTAAACGACAACGGGCCCGGTCTTTCGACCGGGCCCGCATCGTCAGCGTCGCTGGACGATCAGCGGCAGGTTACCTGACCGCGATCGATCGACTGGCCTAGCAGCGCACCGCCGCCCGCACCGATCAGCGTGCCGAGCAGGCGCGATCCGCCGCCCGCGATCACATTGCCCAGCGCACCGCCGGCCAGGCCGCCGACCACCAAGCCGGTCGTTCCGTCGTTGCGACGGCAATAATAGCGCCCGTTGCCGCCGCGATAGATGCGGTCGTTCCGGGTCAGCCGGCGCGGCTGGTAATAGCGGCCGTCGCGGTAATAGTTTTCCGCATAATAGGCGCGCTGGCCGGGCGGCAGGCGGTTATAGTCGTAGTTGCGATAGCGGCGCCAATCGTCGCGGCGATCCTGGCGGATATCGCGCAGGTCCTCGCGGCGATCGCGGCGGGCGTCGCGCACCTGCTCGGCATATTCGCGGCGCGCGTCGCGCACGTCACGACGCGAATCGGCATCGCGCAGGTCGTTGCGATAGTCGCGGCGCGCATCGCGCACCTCGTTGCGATATTCGCGATCCGCTTCGCGGCGCGTGTCCTGCGCCTGCGCGGGGATCGCGCTCAGCGTGGTCGCCGCCAGCGCGGCGGTCAGAAGGGCAATACGCATCGTCTTGGCTCCTTTCGGATGATGTGGGCAAAGAACCGCCAGCGCGCGCAAGGAGTTGCGTGAACCGAAAACTACCGTCGGTTCATCCCCGCGACAGGCGCCGGCGGCGCAGTCGATCAGCCGAACGTGGTATCCAGCGTGATGTCGCAGTTGAGCACCTTGGACACCGGACAGCCCGCCTTCGCCTCATTGGCGATCCGCTCGAACTCGTCGCGCTCCATGCCGTCGACATGGCCCGTCAGCGTCAGGTCGGACCGCGTGATGGTGAACCCGTCGCCATCCTTTTCCAGTGTCACCTTCGCCTTGGTCTCCAGATTGCCCTGCGTCTTGCCGGCGCCGGCCAGTGCGAAGGCGAGCGCCATCGTGAAGCAGCCTGCGTGGGCCGCCGCGATCAGCTCTTCGGGATTGGTGCCGGGGCCGTCCTCGAACCGCGTGTTGAAGCCATATTGGGCGTCGGTCAGCAGGCCCGACTGGGTCGAGATATGGCCCTTGCCGTCCTTGCCCAGGCCCTCGTACCGGGCCGATGCGCTGCGGGTCGTCATATACGTCTCCTCGTGTTTCACGAGGCCATACGCAGAACGGGCGCCGCAGGTTGCCCCACAGCGCCCGTTCCGGTCTAATTTATCCGCAGCTTAGCGGCAGCGACGGTTGCCACCGCTGCGCTCGATCTCGCGACCCAGCAGGCCGCCGGCGACGGCGCCGCCCAGCGTGCCCAGCGTCCGGTCGCCGCGGGTGTCGATCGTGCGGCCCAGCAGCGCGCCACCGACCGCGCCGACGACGGCACCCGTCGTGCCATCGGGCTTGCGGCAGCGCAGGCGACCGCGGTTGTCGCGCCATTCGCGATACTTGTAGCGCTGTGCGCCCGCCTGCGAGACCGGAACGACCATCGTCGCCGGTACGACCATCGCGGCACACCCCATCGCCAGCATCAACTTACGCATCTGAATCTCCCGTCATCGTTTGACTGTGGTTTCGATAACGTCGGGCTATAATGACGGTTGCATGAACTGGGCACAACGTTCCGTTCAGGAAACCATTCAGGATTTCGGCGGGGTTTCCGCCTCCGCCTCGGCCGCGGGTTTGCGATAGCGGTTTGCGAGCAACGCCGCCCCCAGGATGAACCCGCCGGGTGCGAGCAGGATGACGGCGGCCAGGCCGATCTGGCGTTTGGTGATGGACATGAGGCGCAGGATAGCAGCGACAGGTGAACGACGGCTTGTCGCGCTATACCCCTCCCAGCCCGTCACCCCGGCCTTGAGCCGGGGTCCCGCTTCTTCTTTCACCGCCCGAAAAGCGGGACTCCGGCTCAAGGCCGGGGTGACGGAAGGAGCGACGAGAGACCTCTAAAACGGCACCTTGAACTTCACCATCGCGCGCGGGCTGCTCATGCCGTTGGGCAGGCTGCCCTGTTCCGCCTCGCCCGATACCCCGACCTTGCCGATCGTCGTCCGCGCGCGGATCGGCTTTTCGGCGTAGCGCGTCTCATCGACCGGGCGCAGCCGGTTGGCATCGACGGGTCGTCCGCAGATCACGATCGTGCCGTCGGCGTCTGGCTCGCCGCACGTGGCCTTGGGCGCATCCGGGGCAGGGGCGGGCTTCACCGGCCGCATGTCCGCCGGCAGCGGTGGCCCCGCGACCGCCTGCATCGCCATCATCATCGCCAGCCGCATGGGGTCCGCTCTCCCGATTTCAGGGAAAGCTGACCGTCGATTACGGCAAAGCGATGGCCGGCGTTACCGATAGTTGAAGCTGATGCTGATCCGCTCGCCCTTGGCGGCATTGGGCACCACCTCGTGCCGCAGCCAGCTTTCCCACAGGAAGACGCTGCCCGGCTTCGGTTCGGCATAGACGAAGGTCGCGTGATCCTCGCCCGCATCGGCGCGCCGCGTTGGGGCCGCCATCATCATCGGCAGCCGCGGATCCTCCAGTTTCAGCGCGCCGGCGCCCGCCGGGGTGGCGATATAGATCGTGCCGCTGACCGCACTATGCGGATGGATATGCCCCGAATGCGTGCCGCCGGGCTTCAGGACGTTGACCCACAGGCTGTCGAGCTTCAGCTTGCGCCCGCCCAGATCGAACGCGCACGCCTCCGCAAAGCGCGCGACATGCTTGTTCAGCAGTTTGACCAGGTCGGCAAAGCGCGGATCGCGCGCGGGCAGGTCGTTCAGCGACGCATAGGAGGTATAGCCGCGATAGCCATGCGCCTTCGACCAGGCGACGCCCGCGCGATCCTCGCGCGCCAGATCGAGGCACGCCTCCTCGAGCTCCTCGATTAGCCCGGCATCGCCCAGCTCGCCTTCGTAGAAGCGCGTCGCGAACAGCGTCCTCACGGTCATTGTGCCAACCTCATCGCGATATCGTTCATGAATCGGACGTCGTCGCCATCCGCCAGCCACGGCGCCTCCGCCCCGATCGCGCCCAGCATGTCGGACAGCGGGTCCAGCTCCGCTTTGGCGTAATTGCCCAGCACATAGCCGGTGACGCGATCCTTGTGCCCCGGATGGCCGATGCCGATCCGCACCCGGCGGAACTCCGGCCCCAGATGCTGGTCGGTCGAGCGCAGCCCGTTATGCCCCGCGGTGCCGCCGCCGCGCTTCACCTTCACCTTGAACGGCGCGAGGTCCAACTCGTCGTGAAACACGGTCAGCGCGTCCGGCCCCAATTTGTAGAAGCGCAATGCCTCGCCGATCGCGCGGCCGCTTTCGTTCATAAAGGTCGCAGGCTTCAGCAGCAGCACCTTGTGGCTGCCGATCCGCCCTTCCTGCGTCCAGCCCTGGAACTGCTTCTTCACCGGCCCGAAGCCGTGCATGTCGGCGATCAGGTCGAGCGCCATGAACCCGACATTGTGCCGGTGCATCGCATATTGCGGCCCCGGATTGCCCAGGCCTGCCCAGATCTGCATGGCGCGGTGTCTTTCCTTGTTTCGTCATCCCGGCGAACGCCGGGATCCATGGACGCGATGCCCTTGCGGATCGAGTCCCATCGGCCGCCCGTATCCATGGATCCCGGCATGCGCCGGGATGACGAAGGTAGGGACGGCTTACAAACAAAAAGGGCAGGGGAGCTGCTCGCCACCCTGCCCCTTTCGCAAACCGGATCGATCCGGATCAGCCCTCGGCCGAATCCTCGTCGCTCTCGGCGTCCGACTCCGCGGCGGCTTCGGCAGCCTGGGTCTCGGCGACCTCGGCCTCGAGCGCCTCGTCCTCGGCGGTCGGGACGGTCGGCGGCACGATCGTCGCGATCGCGAAGTCGCGGTCTTCGATCGCCGGCGTCGCGCCCTTGGGCAGCTTGACGTCGCTGATGTGGATCGAATCGCCGATCTCGCGGCCCTTCAGCGAAATCGTGATCTCGCTGGGGATGTCGGCGGCGTCGACGACCAGCTCGACCTCGTGGCGGGTGATGTTGAGCACGCCGCCCTGCTTCAGGCCGCGGCACTCGTCCTCGTCCGCGAACACGACCGGCACCGCGACGGTGACGGTGGTGTGCTCACCGATGCGCAGGAAGTCGACATGGACCGGACGGTCGGTGACCGGGTGGAACGCCACGTCCTTCGCCAGCGTGCGCTGACCGCCGACCATGATGACCGAGTTCATGAAGTGACCCGTCATCAGCGCCTTGACCAGCGCCTTCTCCTCGAGATGAACCGAGGCCGGCTCCTTGTTCTGGCCGTAGATCACGGCGGGGACGCGGCCGTCACGACGCAGCGCCCGGGAGGCTCCCTTGCCAACCCGGTCGCGCGTCTCGGCTGCGAGCGTAATGGTGTCGCTCATGCAGAATACCTTCCGAAACGTGCTAAAGTGTCTTTCCGCAGCCTCGCCTCCAGGGATGACCAAGGCCGGAAGCGGGCGCGCATAGCGGGAAGGGCGGGAAAAAGCAACCGGTCGTCCCGATCCACCCTCACCCCGCGCCGGCTTCGCCGTCTTGTCCCCGCATCGGGTCGGTCAGGCCCCCGGCCTGACCTCAACCGTCCGGGGGACGGTTCGCCCGATGCGCCCGCCGGGAGAGGGGAGAGGCGCGTCAGCGCCGAAGGGGTGAGGGCGGGCGCGGGACGCTCAATACTTCACCCGCTCCGCCTTCAGCCCCAGCTTGGCGAGCTGTGCCTGCACCGAATCCGGTCCCGCCAGATGCCCCGCGCCCACCGCGATGAACACCGTTCCCGGCTTGGTCATCCGCTGCTTGATCCACTGCGCCCAGTTGCGGTTGCGATCCACCAGCAGCACCTTCGCGACCTCGGGCGAGCTCTTCAGCTCGTCGTTCATCTCGCGCGCTAGCGCCTCGGGGTCGCCGCGCGCCCATTCGTCGACCATCGATGCCATCTGCTTGTCCAGCGTCGGCAATTCGTCGACCGTGCTTTCCAGGAACTGGAGCTGCGCCTTTTCCGACAGGCTGCCGAAGAAGCCCAGTTGCTGCTGCGGCGTCTCCAGCCCCGACAGCGGCTTGTGCGCCTGTTTCGCCGCTTCGGTGATCACCTCTTCCGGCCCGTTGGCGCTGTCGTACCCCAGCTTCGACAGCGGCGCGACCGACAGCTGCGTCGCCGCCAGCCACGGCTTGAACCGGTCGAGCGCATTGGCCGGCAGTCCCAGATCGGTCACCGCCTTGGTGAAGGCCGCGCGCTTGTCCGCGGGCAGGCGCTGCGTCAGCGGCGGGGTGCCGGCGGGCGCGACGCCGGTCGCCTGCACCAGTCCTTGCATCGTGGCGGGATCGGGCATCACGATCTCCAGCTTCACCTCGTCGGCCTTGTCGAATGCGCTTTTGACCGCCTCGTCGAACCAGGTGAGGCCCGGCTTCAACACATGGATCGTCCCGAACAGATAGATGGTCGTCTGCTTGCCCTTCACCACCCACAGCGCCGGATCGGCATCGTTCGCGGCGCGCGCGGGCGCCTGGGCGGGTTGCTGCGCACAGGCCGGCAGCGACAGGCACAAAGCGACCGCGGACACGGCGGCGGCAAGGGTTCGTATCATGCGGGGACGTATCCGGGTGGTGGGGCCAGACCTTCACCTAATGCCGCGCCGCACCACTTGCTAGACGCGGCGCCATCGGCCAAAGCCGGGCGCGTCATGGCTGCCACACCGCTTTCCTTCCAGAAGATGATCCTGACGCTCCACGATTACTGGAGCGACAAGGGTTGCGTGATCCTCCAGCCCTACGACATGGAAATGGGCGCCGGCACCTTCCATCCCGCCACGACGCTGCGCGCGCTGGGGCCGGAGACGTGGAACGCCGCCTTCGTCCAGCCCTGCCGCCGGCCGACCGACGGCCGCTATGGCGAAAACCCCAATCGCCTGCAGCATTACTACCAGTATCAGGTCATCCTGAAGCCGTCGCCGCCCGATCTGCAGGACCTGTATCTGGGGTCGCTCGCCGCGATCGGCGTCGACATGACCAAACACGATATCCGCTTCGTCGAGGATGACTGGGAATCGCCCACGCTGGGCGCCTGGGGCCTCGGCTGGGAAGTGTGGTGCGACGGCATGGAGGTGACGCAGTTCACCTATTTCCAGCAGATGGGCGGCTTCGACATGAAGCCCGTCGCGGGCGAGCTGACCTACGGCCTCGAGCGCCTCGCGATGTACATCCAGGACGTCGACAACGTCTACGACCTCCGCTTCAACGACCATGGCGTCAGCTATGGCGACGTCTTCCTCGAAAACGAGCGTCAGATGTCGACGTGGAATTTCGAGGTCGCCGACACCGCCACCCTCTTCGACGCCTTCAAAAAGGCCGCGGCGGAATGCGAGAATAGCCTCGCCGCCGGCCTGCCGATCCCCGCCTACGAACAGGCGATCAAGGCCAGCCACACCTTCAACCTGCTCCAAGCGCGCGGCGTCATCTCGGTGGCCGAACGCCAGGCCTATATCGGCCGCGTCCGCGACCTCGCCAAAGGCGCCTGCGGCGCCTGGATGGAGAAGAACGGATGGGCGGCGTGAGCGCCTTGATGATCACGCTAAGCCGCGAAGACGCGAAGGGGTTTCGCGCAGAGGCGCAGAGGACGCAGAGCCGCCTGCGGCAATCCGGCCGCATGAGCGGCCAGCACATGTCGAGCGGCAGCGGTTGTGACGGGACGCTCCGCGTCGAGCGTAACACCTCTGCGCTCTCTGCGCCTCTGCGCGCACCCAATCCCCTTCGCGTCTTCGCGTCTTCGCGTGAATCAAACCTCTTCTTCGGCGCCGCCCAATGACCGACTTCCTCCTCGAACTCCGCTCCGAAGAAATCCCCGCGCGCATGCAGGACAAGGCGCGGGAGGATCTCGCCCGCCTGTTCGCTGCCGAACTTGCCAAGGCCGGCCTCGCCGCGACCGAAACCGTCACCTACGCCACCCCGCGCCGCCTCGCGCTGATCGCGCGCGGCCTGCCGACCGAAACGCAGGCGGTCAGCGAAGAGCTGAAGGGCCCCAAGGCCAACGCCCCCGAACAGGCGCTCGCCGGCTTCCTGCGCAAGACGGGCCTGACGCGCGACCAGCTGACCGAGCGTGACGGCGTCCTCTACGCCATCACCGAAAAGCCCGGCCGCGCCACCGCCGCCGTGCTCGCCGAAGCGATCCCCGCGATCGTCCGCGCCTTCCCCTGGCCGAAGTCGATGCGCTGGGGCGCTGCCTCCGCCTCGACCGAATCGCTGCGCTGGGTTCGCCCGCTGCACGGCATCGTCGCGCTGCTCGGCGAAACCCTCGTCGACGTCGAGATCGCCGGCATCCGCTCCGGCGTCGCCACCTACGGCCACCGCTTCCACCACCCGGGCCAGATCACCATCGGCTCGTCCGCGGATTACGTCGAGAAACTGCGCGCCTGTCACGTCATCCTCGATCAGGACGAGCGCCGCGCGCTGATCCGCGATCGGGCCACCGCACTCGCCGCCGATGCGGGCCTGACCCTCGTCGAGGACGAAGGCCTCGTCGCCGAAAACGCCGGCCTCACGGAATGGCCGGTGCCGCTGCTCGGCCGCTTCGACGCCGACTTCCTCAGCGTCCCGCCCGAGGTGATCCAGCTCACCGCGCGCGTGAACCAGAAGTATTTCGTCTGCCGCTCGGCCGATGGCGCGCTGGCGAATGCCTTCGTCTGCACCGCCAACATCGAAGCAATCGACGGTGGCGCCAAGATCGTCGAGGGCAACCGCAAGGTCCTCGCCGCCCGCCTGTCGGACGCGCGCTTCTTCTACGACACCGATCTGAAGACCCCGCTCGAGGAACAGGCCGCAAAGCTCTCGAACATCGTCTTCCACGAAAAGCTCGGCACCGTCGCGGACAAGGTCGACCGCGTCGCCAAACTCGCCCGCTGGCTGGTCGAAGAGGGCATTGTCCCTCCGGTTGATGGCGTCACCAAGGAGCACACGGCCTATTTGGCGGGGAGGGCGGCGGAATTGGCAAAGGCGGACCTCGTCACCGGCATGGTTGGCGAATTCCCCGAACTTCAGGGCCTGATGGGCGGCTATTACGCCGCCGCCCAGGGCGAACCCCGCGAAATCGCCGACGCCATCCGCGACCACTACAAGCCGGTCGGGCAGGGCGACGACGTGCCCACCGCGCCGGTGACGGTGGCGGTATCGCTGGCGGACAAGCTGGATACGATTGCCAGCTTCTTCTCGACTGGTGAAAAGCCAACGGGTTCGAAAGATCCGTTTGCGCTTCGTCGTGCCGCGTTGGGGATCATTAGTCTCCTCAGGCAAAATCAGAGCCGGATGAGTGTCGTGGGCGTGGCGCTCCATGCAATTGCACCCCGGTTGATTGCGGCGCAGCACGAGAGCGATCGCGCTCCGTTAATTGCGGCGCTGCCAAAGATCACGGAGCTTCTAAGCAAAGAGAGTGCTCCTCACTTCATGCTCGGCATCGTTCAGGCGGTGAAGGCAATGCCAGACCCGCGCAAATTCAACGAGAAAGTTTTCGTGGAGGCGCTCACCAGCGCTGCCGAGGTGCGAGACTTTCTACTGGATCGTCTTGAAGTCATGACGCGGCAAGAAGGCGGGCGGTTTGACATCATACGAGCCGCCCAGATTATCGACGGCGATCGAGGTAAGGAAGACGACCTCGTCCGCCTGCTCGCCCGCGTCCACGCGCTGCAAGCTTTCGTCACCACCGACGACGGCGCCAACCTCCTGGCTGGCTACAAGCGCGCCGCCAACATCCTCAAGAAGGAAGCGTACACCCCCGATACCGAGGGGAATCCGAAAACGCTGTCCTACACGCCCGAAAAGGCAGAGGCTGACCTCATCGCCGCGCTCGAATCGGCCGAACCCGCCGCCGCGGCTGCGGTGGCGGCCGAGGATTTCGAGCGCGCGATGGCGGCCCTCGCATCGTTGCGCGCGCCGATCGATGCGTTCTTTGACAGTGTGACCGTCAACGATGCCGATCCGGCGAAGCGCGCCGCGCGCCTTGCGCTGCTCGCCCGTGTTCGCGCGGCGGTCCACACCGTCGCCGACTTTTCGAAAATCGAGGGGTAAGAACCAAACCCCCACGCCTATTCCACATCGTCCACTTCCGAACGTTCGGTATGCTCTTTCCTCCCCGGGGATCAGGCCAACACGTCAGCTCTTAAGGACCAGCGATGACCCAATACGTGTACCGTTTCGGTGGCGGAGTTTCGGACGGCGGAAAGGGCGACAAGAACCTGCTCGGCGGCAAGGGCGCGAACCTTGCCGAAATGGCGTCGATCGGCCTGCCCGTGCCCCCCGGTTTCACGATCAGCACCGCCATGTGTACGCGCTACTACGAAGAGGGCGAGCAATTCCCCCAGTCGCTGCGGGACGAAGTGGCGCAAGGTATCGCGCATATCGAAGGGGTTACGGGCAAGAGCTTCGGCGACGCATCAAATCCGCTGCTCGTCTCGGTCCGCTCCGGTGCCCGCGTTTCGATGCCGGGCATGATGGACACCGTCCTCAACCTCGGCCTCAACGATACGACCGTGGAGGGCCTTGCGACCAAGTCCGGCGACGAACGCTTCGCCTGGGACAGCTACCGCCGCTTCATCCAGATGTACGCGGACGTCGTGCTCGAACTCGACCATGGCGCGTTCGAAGAAGCGCTGGAGATCGCCAAGGAAGACAACGGCTTCACGCTGGATACCGAACTGTCCGCCAGCGATCTCAAGGCGTTGGTTGCCGAATATAAGACCTTGGTCGAGAAGGAATGGGGCAAGCCCTTCCCGCAGGACGTGCACGACCAATTGTGGGGCGCGGTCGGCGCGGTGTTCGGATCGTGGCAGTCGGAACGCGCCAAGGTCTATCGCCGCCTCAACGACATCCCCGCCGACTGGGGCACCGCGGTCAACGTGCAGGCGATGGTCTTCGGCAACATGGGCGACACGTCCGCCACCGGCGTCGCCTTCACCCGCGATCCCTCGACCGGCGCGAACGCTTATTACGGCGAATTCCTGATCAACGCGCAGGGTGAGGACGTCGTCGCCGGCATCCGCACGCCGCAATATCTCACCAAGACCGCCCGCGAAGAGGCCGGCGCCAAGCCCGCCTCGATGGAAGAGGCGATGCCGGAGGTGTATGCCGAGCTGGCGGCGGTCTTCGACCGGCTCGAAAAGCATTACCGCGACATGCAGGACATCGAGTTCACGGTCGAACAGGCCAAGCTCTGGATGCTCCAGACCCGCTCGGGCAAGCGCACCGCCAAGGCCGCATTGAAGATCGCGGTCGATATGGCGAGCGAAGGGCTCATCACCCGCGAAGAGGCGATCCTGCGCGTCGATCCGATGGCGCTCGACCAACTGCTCCACCCGACGCTCGACCCCGACGCCCCGCGTGACGTGATCGCCAAGGGCCTGCCCGCCTCGCCGGGTGCGGCGTCCGGTGCGGTCGTGTTCGACGCCGACACTGCCGAAAAGCGCAAGGCAGCGGGCGACAAGGTCATCCTCGTCCGCGTCGAAACCAGCCCGGAGGATATCCACGGCATGCACGCCGCGGAGGGCATCCTCACCGCCCGCGGCGGCATGACCAGCCACGCCGCCGTCGTCGCGCGCGGCATGGGCCGTCCCTGCGTCTCGGGCGCCGGATCGCTGTCGATCTCCGCCAAGGACAAGGTGATGAAGGTGGCGGGCCGTGAGATCCGCGAGGGCGACGTCATCACCATCGACGGCGCGAGCGGCGAGGTGATGGCCGGCGCGGTCGCTACCGTGCAGCCCGAGCTTGCCGGCGACTTCGGCACGCTGATGGAATGGGCCGACGGGGTGCGTCGCCTGAAGGTCCGCGCCAACGCCGAAACCCCGCTCGACTGCCAGACCGCGCGCGATTTCGGCGCGGAAGGCGTCGGCCTATGCCGCACCGAACATATGTTCTTCGACGCCGATCGCATCACCGCGGTCCGCCAGATGATCCTCGCCGACAGCGAAGCCGGCCGTCGCGCCGCGCTCGCCAAGCTGCTCCCCGCGCAGCGCAGCGACTTCACCGCGATCTTCGAGGTGATGGCTGGCCTGCCGGTAACGGTGCGCCTGCTTGATCCGCCGCTGCACGAATTCCTGCCGCATGAGGAAAACGAGTTCGCCGAGGTCGCCGCGGCGGCCGACGTCGATGTGGAGGTGCTCAAGCGCCGCGCCGCCGAGCTGCACGAATTCAACCCGATGCTCGGCCACCGCGGCTGCCGCCTCGGCGTCACCTATCCCGAAATCTACGAAACGCAGGCCCGCGCGATCTTCGAAGCCGCGCTCGACGTCGCCGACAAATCGGGGGCGGCGCCGATCCCCGAGGTCATGATCCCGCTCGTCGCCACCAAGCGCGAGCTCGATCTGATGAAGGCGGTGGTCGATCAGGCGGCACAGGCCGTGTTCGCAGAACGTGGCAAGACCATCGATTATCTCGTTGGAACGATGATCGAATTGCCGCGCGCCGCGCTGAAGGCAGGCGAGATCGCCGAAACGGGCGAATTCTTCTCCTTCGGCACCAACGACCTGACGCAGACGACGCTGGGCGTTAGCCGCGACGACGCCGCCCGCTTCCTCGGCGCTTATGTCGAAAAGGGCATCTACGCCAAGGACCCGTTCGTCAGCCTCGACGTCGATGGCGTCGGCGAGCTGGTCGAACTGGCGGCCGAGCGCGGGCGCAAGACGCGCCCCGGCATCAAGCTCGGCATCTGCGGCGAGCACGGCGGCGACCCGGCAAGCATCGCCTTCTGCGAAAAGGTCGGCCTCGATTACGTCTCGGCCAGCCCCTATCGCGTGCCGATCGCCCGCCTCGCAGCGGCGCAGGCGGCGCTGAAGTAAAGCCCATTGCTCGTCACCCCGGCCGAAGAGCCGGGGTCCCGCTTTTGCCCTGGCTAAGAGAAAGAAGCGGGACCCCGGGGCAAGCCCGAGGTGACGGCCCCCACAACAAACCTGAAACCTCATTCAGGTTTGCTTGACCCCGCGCCGCCGGCCCCGCTATCGCCGCGGCAACGACAGGAGAGAGGCGTTGAAGAAGCTCTATCCCGATGCCGCCGCGGCCCTCGAAGGCCTGCTGCATGACGGCATGACGATCTGCGCGGGCGGCTTCGGCCTGTGCGGCATTCCCGAACGGCTGATCGACGCGATCCAGGCCTCGGGCGTCAAGGATCTGACGATCGCCAGCAACAATGCCGGCATCGATGGCGAAGGCCTCGGCAAGCTGCTGCGCAGCCGCCAGGTCAAGAAGATGATCTCGAGCTACGTCGGCGAGAACAAGGAGTTCGAACGCCAGTATCTCTCCGGCGAGCTGGAGGTGGAATTCTGTCCGCAGGGCACGCTCGCCGAACGCTGCCGGGCAGGGGGCGCGGGCATCCCGGGCTTCTACACCAAGACCGGCGTCGGCACGCTGGTGGCCGAGGGCAAGGAGGTGAAGACCTTCGACGGTCAGGATTATATCCTCGAACGCGGCATCCGCGCCGACCTCAGCATCATCAAGGGCTGGAAGGCGGACGAGAGCGGCAACCTGATCTTCCGCAAGACCGCGCGCAACTTCAACCAGCCGATGGCCACCGCCGGCAGGATCTGCGTCGCCGAGGTCGAAGAGGTCGTGCCGGTCGGCAGCCTCGACCCCGATCACATCCACCTGCCCGGCATCTACGTGAAGCGGATGATCGTCGGCAGTCCTTACGACAAGAAGATCGAATTCCGCACCGTCCGCGAGCGGGAGAACGCATGATGCGCCGCCTCGTCCTCGCGCTGGCCACCACGGCGCTGCTGACGGCCTGTGGCGGGCGCGGCGAACGGGTGGCGACGCTGCCCGCGCCGGGGCAGGCCTACACCGCCGACGGCAAGGTCGTGCAGATCACCCGGCTGAAGGCTTTACCTGCGCCCGGCGGTGCCGCCAGCGCCGATGCGGCGGCCGTCCCGCCGCAGTTCCAGTTCCTCTACGGCTCGGGCGAAGCGCTGGCGCTCAGCCGGCAGGCGTTCCGCGCGCTCGTTTCCTACGCCACCTATCGGAAGGCGGCGGGCGACAGCGTCGTGCTCGCACCCAATGCCACGCTCGCCGCGCCGAGCTGGACCGCCTGCGCCGGCAAGCCGCGCGCGGCCGTGTTCGACGCCGACGAAACCGTGATTCTCAATCTCGGCGTCGAGGCATTGGCGGCGCGCGATCCCGCCGCCCCCTTCGATGCCGCACAATGGGCACGCTGGGAGCGGACCGGCGCCAAGGCCGTCGTGGCGGCTCCCGGCGCGATTGAGGCGTTCGCCGCGCTGCGCGCCGCCAACATCGCGATCATCATCAACACCAATCGCGATGCCTCCACCGCGCCGGGCACGGTCGCCACGCTGAAGGCTGCCGGTCTCGGCGACTTCACGCCGGGGGACAATCTGTTCCTGCGCCAGGGCATCAACGGCAAGGACGCGCGCCGCGCCGCCATTGCCCAGCGGTATTGCGTCGTCGCGATGGCGGGCGATCAGCTCGGTGATTTCAGCGACCTGTTCGGTGCGATCGCCTCGCCGGCGGACCGGCGTCGCGCCACCGATGCGGGCGCGATCGGCGAGATGTGGGGCAATGGCTGGTTCGTCCTGCCCAATCCCGTCTACGGCACCGGGCTGAAGGGTGGCTTCGACGACGTCTTCCCGGCCGACAAGCGCTGGGTCGACGGAGGCGCGCGATGAGCGACAAGCCCGTCCCGATGAACCTCGATCGCTACGCCGACATGATCGGCGGCAGCGCCGAATTCCTGCGCGTCTGGGCCAAGCAGGACGGCCCCGTCACCTGCTTCGTCAATCCGGTGCCGATCGGGCCGGATCCCTTCGCCTTTGGCCTCGCCATGGTCGATTGCGTCCGCCACGCCGCCAGGGCCTATGCCCGTGCGGTGAACATCGACGAGGAGGCAGCGCTCGCGCGCATCTGGGAAGGGCTGGATGCCGAGCGCGCTGCGCCCACGACCGATCCGATCTCCATCACCGCCAACAGGGATGTGCATTAATGGCTTGGGACCGCAATCAGATGGCGGCGCGCGCCGCGCAGGAACTGCGTGACGGCTATTACGTCAACCTCGGCATCGGCATCCCGACGCTGGTCGCGAATAATATCCCCGCGGGCATGACCGTCACGCTGCAGAGCGAGAACGGCATGCTCGGCATCGGGCCGTTCCCCTATGACGACGAGGTCGATCCCGATCTGATCAACGCCGGCAAGCAGACGATCAGCGAGCTGCCGCAAAGCGCCTATTTCGGCAGCGAACAGAGCTTCGCGATGATCCGCGGCGGGCATATCGACCTGACCGTATTGGGTGCGATGGAGGTCAGCGAGGGTGGCGACATCGCCAACTGGATGATCCCCGGCAAGATGATCAAGGGCATGGGCGGCGCGATGGACCTCGTCGCCGGCGTCAAGCAGATCATCGTCGTGATGGACCACAACGCCAAGGATGGCAGCCCGAAGTTCATCCCCGCCTGCACGCTGCCGCTGACGGGCAAAAACGTCGTCGACATGATCGTCACCGATCTCGCCATCTTCCGGCGGCCCGATCACGATTCGCGTTTCCAGCTGGTCGAACTCGCACCCGGCGTGACTGCCGACGAGGTCGCGGCCAAGACGACGGCCGCCTATCAGGTGGCGCTGTAACGATCGCCCGACAGCGCCCGGACGCCTGAGGAGGGACGATGCGCTGGCTGATCGGGATCGGGTTGATCGGGCTGATCGTCGGCATCCTCTACGCGACCGTGTCCGGGCCGCGATGGCTGAGTATAGCCGATGGCGTGATGGGCGGTGGCCGCGGAGTCGAGCGAGTCGCGAACGGCGTGCCGTTCGGATCGCACGGGCAAACGCTCGACGTGTGGCGCCCCACCGGGGCAGCGAGCCGGCGGCCCGTCGTGATCTTCATCTATGGCGGCGGCTGGGTGAATGGCGACCGCGCCGCCTATGCCTTCGCCGCACGCGCCTTCGCCAGGGCGGGGTTCGTCGTGGTGGTGCCCGATTATCGCAAGGTCCCGGGCGTGCGATTCCCGGCCTTCGTCCAGGACGGCGCCGACGCGCTGCGCTGGGTGCATGATCACGTCGCGGAATATGGCGGCGATGCGGGGCGGATCGCGGTCGCGGGCCATTCGGCCGGCGCCTATAATGCGGTGATGCTGGCGATCGATCCGCGGTGGCTGCGCGACGTCGGGCTGGCGCCCGATACGATCAAGGCGGTGATGGGGCTGTGCGGCCCGTACGACTTCTTCCCGTTCGATTCGAAACGATCGATCGACGCCTTCGCCGGCGTAGTTGACGGTCCCGCGACGCAGCCAATCCACTATGCCCGCCCCGGATTGCCGCCGATGCTGCTGGTGACGGGCAGCGCCGACACGCAAGTGAAGCCGCGCAACGCCATCGCGTTGGCGCAGCGGTTGCGCGCAGCGGGTTCGCCGGTGGAGCTGCGCGACTATAGCGGCCTCAGCCACGAGGATGTCGTGATGGCGCTCTCGGTGCCGTTCCGCGGCAAGGCGCCGGTGCTGCACGACAGCGTCGCGTTCCTGAAAGGGGCATTGGGGAAGGGGAGGGTGCCATGAGCTACACGTTGATCACCGCCAACCGCAATTATTCCAGCTGGTCGCTGCGGCCCTGGCTGTTGATGACGGCGCTCGGCATTCCGTTCGAGGATCGGATCGAATCCTTCGCGCAGGCCGACAACTGGCAGGCGTTCCGCGCCTTCTCGCCGACGGGTCAGGTGCCGGTCCTGATCGACGGCAACCGCACGATCTGGGACTCGCTCGGCATCGTGATGTATCTCGCCGATCGACATGACGGCATCTGGCCTACGAGCGTGGATGCGCGCGCCTGGGCGCAGAGCGCGGTCGCGGAGATGCACGGCGGGTTCGCGGCGTTGCGCAACGAACGGACGATGAACGTCGGGGTGCGTGCCGACCCCAACCCGGGCTCTGCCGCTCTGGCGCGCGATGTCGCGCGGATTGCCGAGCTCTGGGGCGAGGGGCTTGCTCGCTTCGGCGGACCATGGCTGGCTGGCGGCGCCTTCACCGCGGTTGATGCCTTTTACGCTCCTGTCGCCTTTCGCGTGCGCACTTATGGGATCGACGTGGGGGAGGCGGGGCGGCGCTGGGTCGATACGATCCTGGCGCATCCCGATGTCCTTCGCTGGGAGGCGGTGGCGCTGACCGAGACCTGGCGTGAGCAGGCGCATGAGGCGGATATTCGTGCCTGCGGGACGATAACGGCAGACCATCGCAAATAGGCGATCCTCCCGGCAATAATCTGTCGCACAGCCTTTCGCCGACGCATCGTTTCGGTTAACGCGAGCGCCATCATGGCATCCCGACCACAGACCCTGTACGAAAAGATCTGGAACGCGCACGTCGTCGAAACGCGCGACGATGGCACGTGCCTGATCTACATCGACCGCCACCTCGTCCACGAAGTCACCAGCCCGCAGGCGTTCGAGGGGCTGCGCGCCGCCGGGCGCCGCGTCCGTCGCCCCGAGCTGACGTTGGCGGTGCCCGACCACAATCTGCCGACGACGCCGCGCGTCGATGCCAGCGGGCGCCTGATCCCGATCGCAGACCCCGAAAGCGCGCAGCAGCTCGACGCGCTCCGCCGCAACACCGCGGAGTTCGGCGTCGACTATATCGATGCGACCGCGGCGGAGCAGGGCATCGTCCATGTCGTTGGGCCGGAGCTGGGCTTCACGCTGCCCGGCACGACGCTGGTCTGCGGCGACAGCCACACGTCGACGCACGGGGCGCTCGGCGCCCTCGCCTTCGGGATCGGAACCAGCGAGGTCGAGCATGTGCTCGCCACGCAGACGCTGCTGCTCAGCCCGTCCAAGACGATGGAGGTGCGCGTCGACGGCACGCTCGGCTATGGCGTCAGCCCCAAGGACGTGATCCTCGCGATCATGGGCCGCGTCGGCGCGGCGGGCGGCACCGGCCATGTCTTCGAATATACGGGTGACGTCGTGCGTGCGATGTCGATCGAGGGGCGGATGACGCTCGCCAATATGTCGATCGAGGGCGGTGCGCGCGCCGGCCTCGTCGCGCCGGACGACACGACCTTCGCCTATCTGAAGGGTCGGCCGATGGCGCCCAAGGGTGACGAATGGGATCGGGCGGTGGCTTGGTGGCGCAGCCTCGCGACCGATACCGGCGCGCGCTACGACAAGAGCGTGACCCTCCACGCCAGTGAGATCGCGCCGTCGCTCACCTGGGGCACGAGCCCCGAAGACGTCGTGCCGATCACCGGCGTCGTCCCCGAACCCGACAGCTTCGCCGATCCCGCCAAGCGCGAGGCGGCGCGACGCAGCCTGGACTATATGGGCCTGACGCCGGGCACGGCGATGCAGGACGTCGCGATCCAGCACGTCTTCATCGGCAGCTGCACCAACAGCCGGATCGAGGATCTGCGCGCCGCCGCGGCGGTGGCGGACGGACGCCGCGTCGCGGATGGCGTGCGCGCGATGGTCGTGCCCGGATCGGGGCTGGTTAAGCGGCAGGCGGAGGCGGAGGGCCTCGACCGCGTGTTCGTCTCGGCGGGCTTCGAATGGCGCGAGCCGGGCTGTTCGATGTGCCTCGCGATGAACCCGGACAAGGTGCCGGCGGGCGAGCGCTGTGCCTCCACCTCCAATAGAAATTTCGTGGGACGTCAAGGACCTGGCGCGCGGACTCATTTGTTGTCGCCGGCAATGGCGGCTGCTGCCGCGGTGACGGGACGGCTCGCCGATGTGCGCGATGTGATGGGAGGACGATGATGAAGAAGGTTCTGATAGTGCTGGTCGCGGGCGCGATGATGAGCGGCGTCGCCGCCTATGTCGCCGGTGCGCGTGTGCTCACCCATCCGGCCGCGACCCAGCGCTGACGCCGATGCAGCCCGTCACGACCGTCAGTGGCACCGCCTATCCCTGGGGTGCCAAGAATATCGACACCGACATCATCATCCCGGCGCATTGGCTGAAAACCATCACGCGCTCAGGACTGGGTCGCGGCGCGTTCGAAACGGTGCGCGCGCAGCCGGGTAACGTCTTCGACGATCCCCGCTATGCCGGCGCGCCGATCCTGATCGCGGGCGACAATTTCGGCTGCGGATCCAGCCGCGAACACGCCGCCTGGGCGCTCGCCGACATGGGCGTAAAAGCCGTCATCGCGCCCAGTTTCTCCGACATCTTCTCCGGCAACGCCTTCAAGAACGGCATCGTCCCGGTGGTGCTGCCGCAGGAAGCGGTCGACCGGCTGGTCGAGGTGGCGAAAGAGCAGCCGATTACCGTCGATCTCGAAACGATGACGGTCACGACCCCCTATCAGGATCGCTTCACCTTCGAACTCGACTCGTTTCGTCGCCGTTGCCTGATGGAGGGGCTGGACGAAGTCGGTCTGACACTGGCAAGAGATACCGCGATTTCGAAATTCGAAGGTGCGGTCGAGCAGAGCCGCCCCTGGATCGGGAGTAGGAGCGGATATGCGAGCATTGCTGTCGACGGCGCCGGGCGGACCTGAAACTCTAGAGCTGACGGAATCGCCCGATCCCGTACCTGCCAAGGGGCAGGTCCTGGTCGCGGTGAAGGCCTGCGCGATCAACTATCCCGATGTCCTGATCATCGAGGACAAGTACCAGTTCAAGCCGCAGCGTCCCTTCGCACCTGGTGGTGAGATCGCCGGTGTCATCGAGGCGCTGGGCGAGGGCATCACCGACTGGCAGGTCGGCGATCGCGTAATGGGCGTGATCGGCCACGGCGGTCTGGCGAGCAAGATCGCCACCGAGCCGCAGCGCCTCTACCGTTTGCCCGAAGACCGCAGCTTCGCCGAGGGCGCGGCGCTGATCCTCACCTACGCCACCACCATCCATGCACTGCTTGACCGCGGACGCCTGGCGGAAGGGCAGTCGCTGCTCGTGCTCGGTGCGGCCGGCGGTGTCGGTCTGGCGGCGATCGAACTCGGCAAGGCCTATGGCGCGCGCGTCGTCGCGGCGGTGTCGTCGGAGGAAAAGGCGGCGGCCGCCAAGGCTGCGGGCGCGGACGAGACGATCATTTATGGCCGCGCGCCGTTCGACAAGGATCAGTCCAAGGCGCTCGCCGAACAGTTCAAGGCGGCCGGCGGGCGCGGCGGCTTCGACGTGATCTACGATCCGGTGGGCGGTGACTATGCCGAGCCGGCGCTGCGTTCGATCGCCTGGGAGGGGCGCTATCTGGTCGTCGGTTTCCCGGCGGGTATTCCGAAGCTGCCGCTCAATCTTACGCTGCTGAAGAGCTGCGATGTCTGCGGCGTGTTCTGGGGCGCGTTCGCCGCACGCGATCCGCAGGCGAATGCTGCGCATGTCGACACTTTGTTCCGTTTGTGGCGGGAGGGGCGCATCGCGCCGCGCGTCACGGAAACCTTTGCGTTCGAACGGGGTGGCGATGCGATCGCCAAGATGGCCGCACGCGGGGCCATCGGTAAATTGGTGGTCGAGGTCGGTTGACCTCGGCCACCGGGCGGGGCGGTTAGCGTACCGCGAATACGACAGCCAGGATCATCGCCCACAAAAACAGCGAGATCCCCGTGCCGATCATCACGCCGGTCAGCGGCGTGGCGCGGTGGTCGTGAGTGCCGGAATGTGTGCCGGCGGTGAGAGGCGCGTTGGTCATTGTCCTTCTCCAGCGGGCCGATCTTTGCGTCGTACCCTATATTCAATATCTCATAACCCGCTTAACGGTTCCATAACGTAGGCGTTACGTTTTACTTATTTTGCACGTCCCGTCGTGAGAGCTGATCGTGCGGCACAGCAGCGTGCGTTGCGCGGGCGGTCCCCCGCTCCTATGTGGAGACCGAAACAGACCGACCCGGGGGAAATGGCCGCGATGACAATGTTCGACGATCGGGAAAAGGCATTGGAAGGGCAGTTCGCCCGCGCCGAGGAAATGGCGTTTCGCATCACCGCGCGCCGCAACCGTCTGCTGGGCCAGTGGGCCGCGGAACTGATGGGTTTGACGCCGGAGGAAACGGATTCCTACGCGAAGTCGGTCGTCCAGGCGGATTTCGAGGAAGCGGGCGATGAAGACGTCGTTCGCAAGCTGCTGGGCGACCTCACCGCCGCGCGTGTCGAAACCGACGATGCCACCGTGCGCCGCGCACTCGCCGACAAGGCGATCGAAGCGCGTCGCCAATTGATGCAGCCGGAGTAAGCAGCGCGATGCCGATGGCCGCTGACGATATCGCCGCGCTGATCCGCGCCGCCATTCCCGATGCCGAGGTCGAGATCACCGATCTTGCCGGCGACGGAGACCATTATGCCGCACGCGTCGTGTCGGCGAGCTTCGCGGGCCTGCCGCTGCGCCAGCAGCATCAGGCGGTGTACGCGGCGCTCGGCGGCCGGATGGGCGGCGAACTCCATGCGCTGCAACTCAAAACCGCAGCAGCCTGAGGATACAGACCATGACCGACGATACCCACGCCCGCATCGACGCCGTCGTAAAGAACAACGCGGTGGTGCTGTTCATGAAGGGCAGCCCGCTGTTCCCGCAGTGCGGCTTTTCCAGCCGCGCGGTGGCGATCCTCGACCATCTCGGCGTCAGCTACGAAAGCGTCGACGTGCTGCAGGACCAGGCGATCCGTCAGGGCATCAAGGCCTATTCCGATTGGCCGACGATCCCGCAGCTCTATGCCGGCGGCGAATTCATCGGCGGGTCGGACATCATGATGGAAATGTACGAAAGCGGCGAACTGGCGACGCTGCTGAAGGGCGAAGCCGCCGCGCAGTAAGCGCGGGCTTCGATACCTGCCCGACGAGATCGGGCATCGGGCGGGCGTCGTATGGCGTCCGCCCTTTTGTATTTGTGGCTGTTGCGCGCTTGGCTGGCTCGCGGTCTAGCGGTCCGGTAAGCGAGGATCGGCCTCGCATGGCCATGTCGGCCGGGTGCGGGTGGGCCGGTGCGTGATACGATCCCGCGTCTGGCCCACCCTGCTGAAGCGTCGAACGCTCGGCTGTCCTGGCATAAGCATCCGGCGTGCCAATTGCGCCAACCGACGAAAATGGCTGCCCCCGGTTGGTTAACGCCACGACGCTTACGGGTGCAGCTGTAAAATTCTTCGACAACGGCCACACGCCGTCGCCGCTCGCCGTTTGGAACCTCCACATCCCCTATTGACTACGTTCGTAATCGGAGCGATCACAGCTGTAGTCGATAGAGGAGCGTAACCGTGGCCGAACGAATCAGCGATGCCGAGCATGCGGTGATGGAGGTTCTGTGGGACGAATCGCCGCTCACCGCGCAGGACGTGGCGGAGCGGGTCGATCCGGCGCGGGGCTGGAGCGCCAATACGGTCAAGACATTGCTCGGCCGGCTGCTCGCCAAATCCGCGATTGCGCATCAGGAGGATGGCCGCCGGTATCTCTACCGCCCGATCGTTGCGCGCGACGATTACGTGTCCGGCGAATCGAAGCGGCTGATCGACCGTCTCTTCGGCGGCAAGCTGACCCCGCTCGTCGCCCACCTCGCCGAGCGTGACGAGTTGAGCGCGCAGGATATCGCCGAGATCGAGGCGCTGCTGAAGGACCTGAAACAATGAGCGCGCTGCTGCCCGGCGCGCCGTTCCTCGGCTGGCTGATCGAGGCGCTGGTCGCCTCCACGCTATTGATGGGTCTGGCGCTGCTGATCCGCTGTCCGGTCCGCGAGGCATTCGGGCCGCAGATCGCCTATGCGCTGTGGGCCTTGCCACTGCTACGCCTGCTGCTGCCGCCTTTGCCGGCCGGCCTGCGGCAGGCCGCAGCCACCCCGCTCAGCCAAGCGAGCGAGACGATCACGATCATGGTCGTGGGGCAGGGCGCCACCGCGGTCGCGCCCGCCGTCGCACCACTGGCCGACGGTGCGCCGATCGCCTGGGGCCCGATCGTCGGTGGATCGCTGGCGCTGCTATGGGGCGTGGGCGCGCTCGGCTTCCTGCTGTGGCATCTCACCAGCCATACGCGCTTCTGCCGTCGTCTGCTCGGCACCGCCGCGCACGTGGAGGAGATGCGCGGCGTGCGCGTGATCGCCAGTGATGCGGCGCCCGGGCCGCTCGCCTTCGGCGTGCTCCGCCGCTACGTCGCCTTCCCGCTCGACTTCGCCGATCGTTACGATGCCGACGAGCGCGAACTCGCGCTGGAGCACGAAATCGGCCACCACCAGCGTGGCGATCTGATCGCCAATTGGATCGCCCTGGCGGTGCTCGCGCTCCACTGGTTCAATCCCGTCGCCTGGCGCGCCTTCCGCGCCTTCCGCGCCGATCAGGAGCTGGCCAACGACGCCCGCGTGCTCGCGGGTCGGTCCGCCATCGACCGTCACGCCTATGCCTGCGCCATCGTGAAGGCGGCGCACGGCGGGGCCGTGTCCGCCGCCTGCCACCTGCACACCATCGACGATCTGAAAGGGAGAATCCGTATGCTGACCACCATGCCGCGTTCGCGTCGGCGTCTCGCGACCGGGGGCGTACTGATGTCCGCCGTCGTCCTTACCGGCCTTGGTCTCACCGCCTCGGGCACCAGCGCTGCCAAGGCGATCAGCGGCAAGGTGGGCGATACGATCGGCGTCGATCTGCAAGCGCAGCCGCCGGCGCCGCCGGCCCCTCCCGTCGCTCCCGCGCACCCGGCACCCGCTACCGCGCCCGACGTGGCGGCGATCGCGGCCGTGCCTGCGCCTCCTCAGGCTCTCGAGGCGCCCGACGCGCCTGCCGCACCGCCGGTCCCCGCCGCGCCTGCAAAGGCTCGTCGCATCGTCATCAACACGATGCAGGATGGCAAGGTCGCCACGTTCACGTCGAACGCCGATGGCCATTTCGACGATGCCGCGATCGAGCGCATGGCCGCGGATGCCCGCAGCCGCGCGCCCGAGGTCAGCTCGCGCAATTGCGCCGATGGCCGCGACGGCGGCCCGCGCCAGCTGGTGGTCCACACGACGCGCGCCGGCAAGCGGGCGATGATCGTCTGCACCAACCGGATCGAGGCGGCGGCCACAGCGGGTGCGATGGCATCCGCCCATGCCGCGGTCGTGAAGCGCGACGCGCTGCAAACGGCGCTGTCGAGCGTCATGGTGACGCGCGCCAGCATCGCCAATAACGCCAGCATCCCGCCCGCCGATCGCGCCTCCGCCCTGAAGGATATCGACGACGCGCTGGTCGAGCTGCGCAACGAGATGGCGGGTATCGGTAAGGACTGACGTCCCGATCCGATACCGGCCTCGAACCTCCCCGCGCACGGTCCCGCGTGGGGAGGTTTTGCTTGCGCCCAGGGCCACCGCACGCCACATCCATGGACAATGCCCGCGCATCCGACCGGAATCCCGATCCAGCTCGAGCCGCTCGTCACGCGCGTGCTCGCGCCCAACGCCTCGCCCTACACGTATAGCGGCACGCAGACGCACGTCGTCGGCACCACCGATCTTGCGATCATCGATCCGGGCCCCGACGATCCCGCGCATATCGCCGCCCTGCTGGACGTCATCGCCGGCCGGCCCGTGACGGCGATCGTCATCACGCATCACCATCGCGATCACAGCCCCGCCAGCCGACCGCTCGCCGCCACCACCGGCGCGCCGATTGTCGGCCCGCGCGCGCACCACGTCGCGGACGATGCCCTGCCTTTGGATGCCGCCTTCGACGCCGATTACGCGCCGGATCGCGTGCTGGAGGAGGGCGATACCGTCAGCGGCGATGGCTGGACATTGCGCGCCATCGCGACGCCCGGCCACACCTCCAACCATCTGGCCTATGCGCTGCCCGAAAGCGGCGCGTTGTTTTCGGGCGACCATGTAATGGGCTGGGCGACTAGCGTCGTCTCGCCGCCCGATGGCGACATGGGCGACTATATGGCGAGCCTCGACAAGCTGATGGGCCGCGACGATCGCGTCTATTATCCGGGCCATGGCGAGGCGGTGGACAATCCACAGCGGCTGGTGCGCGGCATGCTCGGCCATCGCAAGCAGCGCGAGGGGCAGATCCTGCGCCTGCTCCGCGAAGCCCCGATGGCCATCCCGGCGATGACTGCGCGCATGTACGTCGGGCTCGACCCGCGGCTGCTCGGCGCGGCGGAGCGATCGGTGCTCGCGCATCTGTACGACCTGCGCCATCGCGCACTGGTGGAGGAGGAAGGAGACACATGGCGGATCCGCGCGTGATCGATCCCGCAACGCCGCCGGCCCGCGGATCGATCGGATCGTTCCTGGGCAAGGCCGCGGGCGTCATCGTCCTGCTGGCGCTCGCGGTGCTGCTCGGCCTGTGGGCGATCCAGCGCTATGTCGAACGGCGGCTCGCGCCCGATCCCACCACGGTCGCCAGCGCCAGCCTGCAGGGATTGCGCGAACAGAACCGGCTGTCGGCCTTTGCGGCGCGCTTCGTCGCCGTCTCTACCTCGCGCCAGTCGCAGCTTGGCCTGTCGACCGAGAAGACGCTGATCATGCCAGGCACCGTCCGCTACGAAGTGGACCTCGCCAAGCTGACGCCCTCCGACGTCATTTGGGACGCTGGCACCAAGACACTGTCGGTACGCCTGCCGCCGGTGGAGATTGACGGGCCGCAGATCGATCTGGCGCAGCTGCGCGAATATGGCAGCGGCGGCATCCTGTCGCACGTCACCGATGCCGAGGCGCGGCTCGATACGGCCAACCGGCGGGCCGGGCAGGCCGAACTGGTGCGGCAGGCGCGCGACGCCGCACCGATGAAGCTCGCTCGCGATGCGACGCGCCGGGCGGTGGAGACCAGCTTCGCCATGCCGTTGCGCGCTGCCGGGATCGACGCGCAGGTGAAGGTGCGCTTTGCCGATGACCCGACGCCATCGGGCGAGCGTTGGGATACCAGCCGTTCGTTGCAGGAAGTTCTTGGCAACGCAGAGTGAGGCCCGGCGTTGAGCCCGGCGTGGGTATCGCCTAACGGGGGTGTCATGGAACTGACGACCAATCTGGCAGGGCTGGACCTGCGCGCCGAGATCGACCGCCTCCGCAAGGAGCGCAACGCCGTCATCCTCGCGCATTACTATCAAAAGCCCGAATTGCAGGACCTGGCCGATTTCGTCGGTGACAGCCTGGATCTGAGCCGCAAGGCGCAGGCCACCGATGCCGACGTCATCGCCTTTTGCGGCGTGCGCTTCATGGCCGAAACCGCGAAGATCCTCAGCCCCGACAAGACGGTCGTGCTGCCCGACATGGATGCCGGGTGCAGCCTGGAAGACAGCTGCCCGCCCGAGCAATTCGCCGCCTTCCGCGCCGCGCATCCCGATCACATCGCGCTGACGTACATCAACTGCTCGACCGAGGTGAAGGCGCTCAGCGACATCATCGTCACCTCCTCGTCCGCGGAGACGATCCTCGCGCAATTGCCGCGCGATCAGAAGATCATCTTCGGCCCCGACCGCAATCTCGGCGGCTACCTCCAGCGCAAGACCGGGCGCGAGCTATTGCTCTGGCCCGGCGTGTGCATCGTGCATGAGGCATTCAGCGAAACCGAGCTGCTGAAGCTCAAGGCGCAATACCCCGGCGCCCCCGTCGCGGCACACCCCGAATGCCCCGCGGTGATCCTGGATCACGCCGATTATGTCGGTTCGACGCGCGGCATCCTGGAATATGCCAATGCGATGCCCGGCGACACGCTGATCGTCGCGACCGAGCCGCACATCATTCACCAGATGGAAAAGGCGATGCCGACCAAGCGCTTCATCGGTGCGCCGGGTGCGGACGGCAATTGCAACTGCAACATCTGCCCGTACATGGCGCTCAACACGCTGGAAAAGCTGTACATCGCCCTGCGCGACCTCACGCCGCGCATCGAAATCGAGGAAGGGCTCCGGATCAAGGCGAAGAAGAGCCTGGATGCCATGCTGGCGCTCGCCTCGACCAGCGTGGGCAAGGGCGATCTGGGGCCGGCACCGGTGGCGCCGGTTCCCGTCACGGGGGACTGACGCGTCAGCGCGAGGATGTCGGGGTCGACGCGCCCAGAAGATCGTGCGCGGCACCGAGGTGGATCGCCACCATCGTCAGCTCTAGCGTATCGGCCAAGGCCAAAGCAGCCGCGAGCAACCGGCGCAATTCGGCCTCGTCAGCACCGTCGGTCATATATCCCCTCCCGTTCCCGTGACACTTGATAGCCGCTTTTTCCCTTCCGGCGTCTCAATAGGATGATCCAGCCATGCGCTTCCGTCTGGACGGCTTCGATACCGACGCCTTTATCGCCGCCACCCTGGCGGAGGACCTGGGGGAAGCGGGCGATATCACCTCTGCAGCGGTGATCCCGGCAGAGGCGCGCTTCGCCGGCGTGATGGACACGCGCGAGGCGATCGTGGTCGCGGGGCTGGGCCTGGCGGAGGGCTTTTTTCAAGCGCTCGATCCGCAGGCGGTGATCACGCCGCTCGCGGCTGATGGTGATTATGTGCCGGCCGGCACAGACCTGATGCGGATCGAGGGGTCGGCGCGTGCGATGCTGACCGCCGAACGTTCGGCGCTCAACACCGTGCAGCATCTGTCCGGCATCGCCACGCTGACCCGTCAGTACGTCGATGCGATCGCGGGTACGGGCGCGACCCTGCTCGATACGCGCAAGACGATCCCGGGGCTGCGCCGGCTCGAAAAATACGCCACGCGCGTCGGCGGGGCGCAGAACCATCGCATGGGTCTATGGGATGCGGCGATGATCAAGGACAATCACGTTGCGGTCGCGGGCGGCATCGCCGCGGCGGTCCAGCGCGCGGTTGGCGCGGGGATCGAGCGGATCATCGTCGAGGTCGATTCGCTCGACCAGATCGCGCCTGCGCTGGACGGGGGTGCGACGCATCTGCTGCTCGACAATATGGGGCCCGATACGCTGCGACAGGCGGTGGCGATGATCGGCGGCCGCGTACCGACCGAGGCGTCGGGCGGCGTCCGTCTCGACACGATCCGCGCCATCGCCGAAACGGGCGTGACCTATATTTCGGTGGGGCGGCTGACCCAGTCGGCGCCGGCGGCGGATATCGGGCTGGATTTCGCGCTGCTGTGATCGTGGCGGCTTGCACGACGCCGCTGCGCGGCTAGGCTGCCGCGCATCTGTTCTGCTTGGGGGCACCCATGATCAAACCACCGTCGATCGCGCGTTTCGAACAATTCTACTGGGCCTCGGTCATCCTCGGCCTGATCAACACCGCCCTCAACTGGAAGACCTCGCAGGCGTTGATTGCTGCCAATCCGGTCCTCGCCGGCGCCAGCTGGATCGTGCCGGTAACGCAAGTGATCGGCCTGATTATCGCCGTGCTGCTCTGGTTCTTCATCGTCCGCCGGCCCAGCGTCGTCGCCAAGTGGATCCAGGTCGTCTTCGCTGCTCTCGGCGCGTTCGGCATAGCCTCGGCGCTGTTCATGCTGGCGATGGGGCGTGTGCCGGTCACCATCCAGGTCGTGCTCGGGCTCGTGGCCAACATCCTCTACATCGCCGCCGCAGTGATGCTGTTCAAGCCGGACGCCAAGGAATGGCTGGGCGAGGGGCGCGACCCCGACGATATCGAGGCGCCGCGCGTATGATCGGCCGACTTCTGCTCGCCGCCACGGCGATCGCGGTGCCGGCCGCGGCGCAGGCGCAAAGCTATCGCTGCTCGGCCCCGACCCAGATCGATCGGCCACGCCCCGATCTGGCCGACGCCCGCCAGCCGCAGCGGCTGCTGCCGATCGGCGGCTATACGCTGGCGATCACCTGGGCCCCGCAATTCTGCCACGAGCATGCGCGCGACGCCTCGGCCCGCTTCCAGTGCGGCAGCGGCAATCGCTTCGGCTTCACGCTGCACGGCCTGTGGCCGGATGGCGTGGGCAAGGACTGGCCGCAATATTGCCAGGCGACGCCGCTGCTGTCGCGAGAGGTGATCCAGCAGAACATCTGCTCGACGCCGTCGGCGCAGCTGTTGCAGCACGAATGGTCGAAGCACGGCACCTGCATGTCGGGCTATACGCCGGAGCGCTATTTCGCGCAGTCCACCGGCCTGTACGCGAAGCTGCGCTATCCCGACATGAACGCGCTGTCGCGCCGTCCGATGACTGCGGGCAAGCTGGCGCAGGCGGTGGCGGATGCCAATCCGGGCCTCACCGCCGACATGATGCGGATCACCGCGAACCGCCGCGGCTGGCTGGACGAAATCTGGCTCTGCCTCGACAAGACGTTCCGTTACCAGCGCTGTCCGGCGCATCAGGGCGGACTAGCACCCAACGCCAGCGTGAAGATCTGGCGCGGCATGCGATGATCCCGTTGCCGTCCGGGCCGGTATGCACCGGCCCGGCGGTCAGCCGATGATCGTCGCCGTCGCCGGGTGATGACGGTCCAGATGCTTGCGGATGATCCGCAGGTTGCGCGTGTTCGATCGGAAGAAGAAGTCGGGCACCGCGCCGACGAAGGGGATGAGGCCCAGCGCCCAGTCGATCCCGACATTGCCGAACATCCGCGCCATCTGCAGCTTCGACATGCCGAGGTTGCGCGCTTCCCAGACCAGCCACGACCCGATCAGCGCCGCGATCGTCGTCCCGACGACGGGCACGAGGTCGAGCAACACGTCCATGCCCACCTTGCGATTGGTGCCGGGCAGCGTGAACAGCCCCTCCATCACGCGTTCCATCGCCTCTAGACGGATGCGGACCGAGGCGGCGTCGCGCCCGGTCGGCAAGGTTGCGATCAGCGGACGCATGTCCATGGGACGGGGCCGGCGGGGCGTGGTCTGTGCCATGTCGCTTAATTGGTGTCGTCGCGCAGCCGGTTCAACGGGTGCCAGGCGCGCGTGTTCGGGCGCCACTGCCTCAGCCGCAGCGCGACCAGCGACCAGCGCAGCGGCCGCGCGATCGGGATGAAGGCGGTGTCGACCGCCAGCGCGGCATCGGCCAGCCCGATCAGCCGGGCGCGATCGGCCATCGTCGGTGCATCGCGGGCGGCGATCAGTGCCGCACGGGCCTCGTCCCCGCACGGCGCGCACGCGGTGGCGAGATACCAGCGCGCGCTGTCATAGGGCGCGACCTGATCGACGAGGCGCAATTCGGCGGGGGCGGTCATCGCGACACGTTCCGGCGTGATCCCGATCGCATAGAGCGCCGCGGCCATCTGACCATAAAGTAGCGTCGCGCCGGGCCCCGGCGGCAGGGCAATCCGCATCCGCACAGGCGCACCAAACGCGGCGACCCGCGCCTGAGCGTCCGCGATCCGCTGCTCGGGCGACAGCAGCGCCCAGCCGGGGATGGCGGGTGGCGCACCGGAGTCGAGCGACTCTGGCAGGATGCGCTCGGCCGTCTCCCAGCCCGGCATCACTGCCGCGGTCACTGCGGCGCGATCGATCGCGCCGTTCAGCGCGGCGCGATTGCCCGGATCGGCGAGGAAGCCCTCGCGTGAGGCGATCGCGAAGCCGAACAGGCCGACGGCGGGATCGAGGCGGAGATTGGCGGGCGCGACCTGTGCGAGGCTCAGCAGCGGCCAGTCGGCGAAGGTGCCGCCGGTGACGTAATCCGAATCGCGGGCGACGAAGCGGACGATGGCGCGTGCCGCCCGTTCGCCGATCAGCCGCACGTCGTCTTCGGGGCGGGTCGTGCGGTGATCCTCGGGATCGGCACGCGTCCGGTCGAATGCCGGGCGGAGCAGCAGGCTGCGATGGGCGGCGCTGACGATCCGCATCGGTCCCGCGCCGCCCGCATTGCCGATCCCGCCGCTGCGCCACAGCGCGAGTTCGGGCTGGGCGAACAGTTTGAGCAGATCGGGGCGGGGGCGCAGCAGCCGCACTTCGATGACCTGCGGCGTCATCGTGACGATCTCGTCGATCGCCGTCAGGAACGGGGCGAGGGGGTTGCGCGAGCCGGGGGCGATCTGGCGCCGCAGCTGCGCGACGACTTGGTCGGCGGTGACCGCGCTGCCATCGGGCCACTGGGCGTCGCGGAGGCGGAAGATGTAGCTTGTGCCCTGATCGATGACGATCCAGCGTTCGGCGAGCCCCGGTTCGATCTGGCCGCTGGCGTCGAACCGCACCAGCCCCTCTGCCGTCGCGTCGAGCAGCAGCCGGGTCGGCGTATTGGGCAACGTGCGGCTGGGATCGGCAAGCCGCGGTGCGGTGCCGATCGCACTGGCGACGACCGGCCCCGAATCAGGGCGCCGGTCGCAACCGCCGAGCGTCGCGGTCAACGCCAGCGCAAAAGCCATGGTGCGGACGGCGGGACTCGAACCCGCACTCCATAGGAAGCCGATTTTAAGTCGGCTGCGTCTACCGGTTTCGCCACGTCCGCACACAGGGGCACGACAAGCGCACGTGGGTGCGGGCGTCAAGTCACGACCGGCATTTCATCGCCGTGCTGGGCAAAGATAGTCCGCCGGGCGACGACGCGGTGCGTCACGTCACACGTTCAGACGGGCGCGCATTTCCTTGCCGGGCTTGAAATAGGGGACGCGCTTGGCGTCGACATCGACGGTTTCGCCGGTGCGCGGGTTGCGACCGACGCGGGCATCGCGGGCGCGGGTCGAAAAGGCGCCGAAGCCGCGCAGTTCGACGCGGCCGTTCGCGGCAAGACGCAGCGTGATCTCATCGAAGAAAGTGCTCACGATCGCCTCGACGTCGTGGCTCGTCAGCTCGGGGTTGAGATCGCAGAGTTTTTGAACGAGTTCAGATCGGATCACGGTACGGGCTCCCCCCGGCGCCAGGTTGCGGAGATTGATGAAGATCAATGCCCACGACGTATAGGGCCGCAACGAAGCCGATCCAAGGAAAAATATGTCAGGTCAGGACATTTCTGCCCCGACCTGACACATGGGTAAGTGTTGCTTACTTCTTTTCGGCGTCCGAGCGGGCCTTCAGCGCCTCGCCCAGAATGTTGCCGAGCGTCGCGCCCGAGTCGGACGAGCCGTACTGAGCAACCGCCTGCTTCTCTTCGGCGATCTGCATCGCCTTGATCGAGAAGGTCGGCTTCTTCGAACGATCGAAGCCGGTGACCATCGCGTCGAACTTCTGGCCGACCTGGAAACGCTCCGGACGCTGTTCGTCACGGTCGCGGCCGAGATCGGTGCGCTTGATGAAGCCGGTCGCGCCATCGTCGCCCTGCTGCACTTCGAGGCCCGCATCGCGGACTTCGAGGACGGTGACGGTGACGATCGCGTTCTTGTTCAGACGGTCGCCCGCTGCCGCGATGCCGCCGGCCGCCGGGCCGCCGCGCTCGAGCTGCTTCATGCCGAGGCTGATGCGCTCCTTCTCGGCGTCGATGTCCAGAACGATCGCCTGAACGGTCTCGCCCTTGCGGTGCAGGTTGAGGGCATCCTCACCCGACACGCCCCAGGCGATGTCCGACATGTGAACCATGCCGTCGACGTCGTTGTCCAGGCCGATGAACAGGCCGAACTCGGTGGCGTTCTTGACTTCGCCCTCGACGGTCGAACCGATCGGATGGGCGGCGGCGAACGCTTCCCACGGATTGTTCTGCGCCTGCTTGAGGCCGAGGCTGATGCGACGCTTGTCCTCGTCGACCTCGAGCACCACGACATCGACTTCCTGCGAGGTCGAGACGATCTTGCCCGGATGGACGTTCTTCTTGGTCCAGGACATTTCCGAAACGTGGACCAAGCCTTCGATGCCCGGCTCCAGCTCGACGAACGCACCATATTCGGTGATGTTCGTGACGCGGCCCGACAGCTTGGCGCCGACCGGATACTTCGCGCTCGCGCCATCCCACGGATCGGACTCGAGCTGCTTCATGCCGAGGCTGATGCGCTGCGTGTCCTTGTTGATGCGGATGATCTGCACCTTCACGGTGTCGCCGATCGCGATCATTTCCGACGGGTGGTTGACGCGCTTGTAGCTGAGGTCGGTGACGTGCAGCAGGCCGTCGATGCCGCCCAGGTCGACGAACGCACCGTAATCGGTGATGTTTTTGACGACGCCGTCGATGATCTGGCCTTCCGCCAGGCTCTGGATCAGGCCCGAACGCTGCTCGGCGCGGGTTTCTTCCAGAACGGCGCGACGCGACACGACGATGTTGCCGCGCTTGCGGTCCATCTTCAGGATCTGGAACGGCTGCGGGATGTCCATCAGCGGCGTGACGTCACGCACCGGACGGATATCGACCTGCGAACCCGGCAGGAACGCGACGGCGCCCGACAGGTCGACGGTGAAGCCGCCCTTGACGCGGCCGAAGATCACGCCCTCGACACGAGCGGTCTTGCTGAATTCCAGCTCCAGCTTGTCCCAGGCGGCTTCGCGGCGCGCGCGGTCGCGGCTGAGCATCGCTTCGCCATGCATGTTCTCGACGCGGTCGACATAGACTTCGACTTCGTCACCGACCTTCAGATCGGCCTTCTGGCCGGGTGCGGCGAATTCGCGCAGCGGCACGCGGCCTTCCGACTTCAGACCGACGTCGATGACGGCCATGTCGTTTTCGATCGCGGTGACGGTGCCGTGAACGACACGGCCCTCGAAGCTGTCGGCACCGCCGAACATGTCATCGAGCATCGCGGCGAAATCGTCGCGGGTGGGTTGGGGCTGGGTAGCCATAGGGTTAGAGTGTCCTCGAGTTATTCTGTTTCCGGCCAAGCGGTTGGGTCCGCTGGTCTTGGCTGAAAACGCCGCGGCGACCCCATGCCGGTCGCGGCATCCATCGGGCGGGCGTGCAGCGGGAGGAATGCGATGCGCTGAATGCGAAAAGGGCGCGGTCCGCCAAGCGGTCGCGCCGTCCCCCGCCGAACACCTGCTCGCCGGACCGGCGCGCCATAGGGGAAATGCGGGCTTTTGGCAAGGCGCGGCGGGGTGGCCGCGAATCGCCGTTCGGGGGCGCGAGGGGCTGCGGAAGTGGACGAAGTGGACGGTACGTAATCGTCGGAAACCAGGGGGCCGTAGCGCCCGGCCGGGAGCGGCGGGGCGAGGGGC
>Ga0209816_1000046_pt1 | contig 93965 bp, 100 predicted proteins | sample CoawatmetaG01DNA_FD_187509 | JGI IMG/M metagenome (GOLD analysis project Ga0209816, IMG submission 187509) | Marine microbial communities from the West Antarctic Peninsula - Coastal water metaG017-DNA (SPAdes) (version 2) | ecosystem: Environmental > Aquatic > Marine > Coastal ...
CGCTTGACGCCCCCCCGCCCCCTCCCCATCCTCGCGTACACACGTAAGGGACGTAGTTTTACCACTCATGCAGCTTGTCATCGTCGAATCGCCCGCCAAGGCGAAGACCATCGAGAAATATCTGGGGTCGGACTACCGCGTCCTGGCAAGCTATGGTCACGTCCGCGACCTGCCGCCCAAGGACGGCTCGGTCGACCCGGACCAGAATTTCGCGATGGAGTGGGAAAATTACGCGGACAAGGCGCGCCAGCTCAAGGCGATCGCCGACGAGGCCAAGAAGGCCGACCGCCTGATCCTGGCCACCGACCCTGATCGCGAGGGCGAGGCGATTTCCTGGCACGTGCAGGAGGTGCTGAAGAACCGCAAGGCGCTGCCCGACAAGGTGGAGCGCGTCACCTTCAATGCGATCACCAAGCCCGCCATCCTGCACGCGATGCAGAATCCGCGCGAGCTGGATACCGACCTGATCGACGCATACCGGGCACGCCGCGCGCTCGACTATCTGGTGGGCTTCACCCTGTCGCCGGTGCTGTGGCGCAAGCTGCCCGGCGCCAAGTCGGCGGGCCGCGTCCAGTCGGTGGCGCTGCGCCTGATCGTCGGCCGTGAGCGCGAGATCGAGGCGTTCAAGCCCCAGGAATATTGGTCGGTCACCGCCGATATGGAGCAGGACGGCACGCCCTTCGTTGCACGCCTGGTCCAGTGGGAGGGCAGGAAGCTCGACCGCCTGTCGATCGGCAATGAGGGCGACGCGACCCGCGCCAAGGCCGATGTCGAGGCGGGCCGGTTCCAGGTCCAGTCGGTCGAGACCAAGCCCGCGACGCGCAACCCGCCGCCGCCCTTCACGACCTCGACCCTGCAACAGGAGGCCGCGCGCAAGCTGGGCTTCTCGGCCGATCACACCATGCGGATCGCGCAGCAGCTCTACGAGGATGGCGCGATCACGTACATGCGTACCGATGGCGTCCAGATGGACGGATCGGCCATTTCGGCGGCGCGCAAGGCGGTGGCCGACCGCTATGACGCCTCCTACGTCCCCGACAAGCCGCGCATGTATCAGTCCAAGGCGAAGAACGCCCAGGAAGCGCACGAGGCGATCCGCCCGACCGACTTCTCGCGCGATCGTGCGGGATCGGGCGATCATGGCCGCCTGTACGACCTGATCTGGAAGCGCGCGCTTGCCTCGCAAATGGCGTCGGCGCGGATGGAGCGGACCACCATCGACATGGCCGACGGCACCGGCCGCCATATCCTGCGTGCGACCGGCCAGGTCGTGCTCTTCCCCGGCTATCTGGCGCTGTACGAGGAAGGCCAGGACGACAGCCAGGACGAAGAGGCCCGCCGCCTCCCCCGCCTGCGTGAGGGCAATGCCCCCGCCAAGAAGGAGGTCAAGGCCGAGCAGCACTTCACCCAGCCGCCGCCGCGCTTCTCGGAAGCCTCGCTGGTCAAGCGGATGGAGGAACTCGGCATCGGGCGCCCGTCGACCTATGCCTCGATCATCAAGACGCTGAAGGACCGCGCCTATGTCCGCGTCGAGAAGAACCGCTTCTTCGCCGAGGAGAGCGGGCGGCTGGTGACGGCGTTCCTCGAACGCTTCTTCGAGAAATATGTCGGCTATGACTATACCGCCGAGCTGGAAGAGGAGCTGGACGATGTGTCCGGCGGCCGCGCCCAGTGGCAGGCGGTGCTCGACGCCTTTTGGCGCGACTTCAAGCCGCGCACGTCCGAAGTCATGGAGCAGCAGCCCTCGGCGATCACCGCCGAGCTGGACCAGTTCTTGGCGCCTTATTTGTTCCCCGAAAAGGCGGACGGCTCGGACCCGCGCCTGTGCCCCAATTGCGGCGAGGGCAAGCTCGCCCTTCGGGGTGGCCGGTTCGGCGCGTTCATCGCCTGCTCCAACTATCCGGAGTGCAAATATACCCGTCGCTTCGCCCAGGGCGGCGAAGGCGCGGGCGAGGACACCGGGCCGGAAACGCTGGGCCAGGATCCCGAAACCGGGCTGCCGGTCGAGCGCAAGTCGGGGCGCTTCGGTCCCTATATCCAGCTCGGCGAGGGCAAGGACGCCAAGCGCGCCTCCATCCCCAAGGATATCGACCTCGACCTGGAATGGGCGCTGAAACTGCTCCACCTGCCGCGCACCATCGGCAACCACCCGGAGACGGGCGAGCCGATCACCGCGTCGATCGGGCGCTATGGCCCCTATCTGGCGCATAGCGGCAAATATGCGCGCCTGACCTCGACGGCAGAAGTGTTCGAAACGGGCATGAACGCCGCCGTGGTCAAGCTGGCCGAGGCGGCGGCGGGCGGCGGGCGCGCCGCGCGGGGTACCGCGTCGCGCGAACCGCTGAAGGTGCTGGGCAAGCATCCGCGCACCGAGGCGGAGATCAAGCTGATGGAGGGGCGCTATGGCCCTTACGTCACCGATGGCGAGACGAATGCTACCATCCCCAAGACAGTCGACAAGGACCAGCTGACGCTGGAGGAAGCCGCACAGCTGATCGATGCGCGGGCCGCAGCGGCGCCGGCGCGCAAGAAACCGGCAAAGAAGGCAGCCGCCAAGAAGGCGCCTGCCAAGGCGGCCGGGGACAAGAAGACGCCTGCCAAAAAGGCCGCACCGAAAAAGGCGGCGTCGAAAAAGACCGAAGGTTGAGCGCGACCCGATAGGACCGGGCTCATAGAGGTGGGGTAGCGTCTCGCCGATCAGGCTGGCGGACGGGCGGTGCATGGTCTCATGCGCCGTTCCGATCAATGGGCCGGATCGCGCGCGGCGAATTCGGCGATGTAACGGGGCGACGTTACGGGGCGATGTTACGGACGGTCCGACGTCCGCTGCCCGCTTCTTTTCGGCTGAGGCAAAACCCTGCCGAGCATCCGTTGCGCCAGAAGGCCGAGCGACAGTCCGATCAACCAGACGAATGATCGGTGATGCGAGTCCTTGGCCAGCATCCAGTTGGGCAAATGACCATATCGCTCCAACATGGCGGTCACGCCCATCGCGACTGCGGCAGTCGTCCCGATATGGATGGCCAGATAGCCGAGGCCGACCGTTACCGGGCCGTCATCGTCCTTAACCATCGCTTCCGCCGGATCGAATACGCCATCGTCGATCCATCGCCGCGATTGGCAAGTCCGGTCAAGCGGCGCGCATCTGCACCGAATTGCCATACAGGAAGGCGCGGGCCTGGCGCTGGGCCTCGGCGATCTCGCGCGCCGTCATGTCCTCGGCCACTTCGGCGCGGGCGATCTGTGCGGGCAGGAAACCGGCGACCGCGGCAAGATTGAACCATTTATGCGCCTCGATCAGATCCAGGCACTTGCCGGCCGTACCGGTCGAATAGGCGACGCCCAGATCGTACATCGTCGCGCCGTCGTCGGTCACCACCCGTTCGGCGAGCCGACTTTCCATCAGGAACCGGGCACTCTTGCTGCTATTGGCCATATCCTACCCCTTTGTTCGGACTCCCTCTGTCCAAGCATAGGTGTATGACCATAACGGTCACAAATTGGTTAACTCATTAACCCTTTGTGATAGCGATATTATCGATCAGTCTGGTCGACCCCATGCGTGCGGCGGCCAGCAATCGGCGGGGCCGGTCGGCCGCGGGATCGGGGGCCAGCGACTCGGCATCGGCCAGTTCGACATAGTCGACCTCGAATCCGGCGGCGGTCAGGGTGGCGCGCGCATCGGCCAGCACCGTCGCCACATCCTCGCCCCGGCCGATCGCACGCGCCGCAACGCCCAGCGCGCGCGGCAGGGCCACGGCCTTGGCCCGCTGCTCCTCGTCGAGATAGATGTTGCGCGACGACAGGGCCAGGCCGTCATCGTCGCGCTGGGTCGGCACGCCGACGATCTCGATGGGGAAGTCCAGATCGGCGACCATGCGGCGGATCACCGCCAACTGCTGGAAATCCTTCTCGCCGAAATAGGCGGCATCGGGGCCGACCTGGTGGAACAGCTTGGCGACGACGGTGGCGACCCCGTCGAAATGGCCGGGCCGCGACCCGCCCTCCAGCCCTTCGCTGACGCCGTCGACGCGGATCGTCGTGGCATGGCCGTGCGGATACATCACCTCCACGCTCGGCAGCCAGAGCAGGTCGCAGCCCGCCTCGGTCAGCATACGGATGTCCGCCAGTTCGCGCCGGGGATAGCGGCTCAGATCCTCGTTCGCGCCGAACTGCTTGGGGTTGACGAAGATCGACGCCACGATCTTGGTGCCCGGCCGCTTCGCCGCTTCGATCAGCGCGATATGGCCCGTATGGAGCGCGCCCATGGTCGGCACGAACGCGATACGCGCGCCTTCGGCACGCAACGCGGCGAGCGCCTCGACCAAGGCTTCGCGATCCCGAATGACTTGCACTGATTTTACCCCTCGTTCCCCAGGCCCAGGGCTTCTATGTAGGGTGGCAACGGGGATCAATAAGGAAGCGACGAGTTGCCGGAGCGGCTATCTTCAACGCACGTGATTGTCTTTGCCAATGAAAAAGGTGGCACGGGCAAATCTACGACGGCGGTTCATGTGGCGATCGCGCTGGCCGCGAAGGGCGCGCGCGTCGCGTGCCTCGATCTCGATCATCGCCAGCGCACCGTCGGTCGTTATCTCGACAATCGGGCCGAGACGATCAAGCGGACCGGGCACAAACTGCCCATGCCCGTCCATGCCACGCTGAGCAGCCAGACCGAGGAGGGATTCGAGGATCTCTGGTTCGGCCTGTCACAGGACGCCGATTTCCTGATCGTCGACACGCCCGGCCGCGACGACCATTTCGCACGGACGGCCGCTGCCCTGTCCCACACCCTCGTCACGCCGATGAACGACAGCTTCGTCGACTTCGACCTGATCGGCCAGGTCGATCCCGAAAGCTTTCAGGTGACGCGCCCCAGCTTCTATTCCGAGCTGATCTGGGACGCGCGCAAGCAGCGGGCGCGCGCCGACGGGACCACGATCGACTGGGTCGTGCTGCGCAACCGGCTTCAGCATATCGAGGCGCGCAACATGCGCCGCGTATCCGACGCGCTGACCGACCTGTCGCGCCGGGTCGGCTTCCGGGTCATTCCGGGGCTGGGCGAGCGCGTCATCTATCGCGAGATGTTCCCCAACGGCCTGACCATGATCGACGCCAAGGAGTTCGGCGCGATGGGCCTGGGCCATGTCGCCGCGCGGCAGGAACTGCGCGAGATGATGGCGGCGCTGCAACTGCCCGAGGCGGGGGCCGAGGCGATCGCGGCGGGCACGAACGAGGCAGACGCCGCCGCATGAAGTGGCTGATCGCGCTGGCGGTCATCTGGCTGGTGTGGCGCTATATGCCGCGCCCGACCAAGCCCAGGCTCGCCCCGCGCCTGCCCCGTGACGAGGCGGATGCGCTCGCCATCCTCGACCTGCCGCCAGGATCGGACGCGGAGGCGATCCGCCAGGCGCATCGCCGGCTGATCGGACAGGTCCATCCCGATCGCGGCGGCTCGGCCGACCTGACGCGGCGGGTGAATGCGGCGCGCGACCTGTTGCTGGCCCGCCGCGATGCCTGATCCCGGGGCTGAGCGCATCGCCGCGATCCACCCCAGCGCCTGCCGCGAATATGACGTGCGCGGCACCGTGCCCGACACGCTGGACGAAGGGGCGGCCTATGCGGTGGGGCGCGGTTTCGCCACGCGGGTCCGCCGCGCGGGCGGCACCCGTGTCGCGGTGGGCCGCGACGGACGCCTCAGCTCGCCCATGCTGGCGGCCGCGCTGGTCGAGGGACTGACCGACAGCGGCGTCGATGTCGTGCGCCTGGGGATAGGCCCCACGCCGATGGTCTATTTCGCCGAGGCGACCCTAGAGGTGGACGGCGCCGTACAGGTAACGGGCAGCCACAATCCCCGCGACGACAATGGCTTCAAGATGGTGCTTCAGCATCGCCCCTTTTTCGGCGAGGACGTGCAGGACCTGGCACGGATGGCGGCGGCGCGCGACTGGACCCAGGGCCGAGGCCGGGTGGAGGATCACGACATCCTCGACGCCTATGTCGACCGGCTGATGGCGGGCTATGCCGGGGGCACGTATCGCATCGGCTGGGACTGCGGCTCCGGTGCGGCGGGCCCGGTCGTCGAGAAGCTGGTCCAGCGCCTGCCGGGTGAGCACCATACGCTGTTCACCGATGTGGACGGTCATTTCCCGCATCATCACCCCGATCCGACGGTCGAGCGCAATCTAGACGCGCTGAAGGCGCTGGTGGCGGACAGACAGCTCGATTTCGGATTCGCTTTCGACGGCGATGGCGACCGTATCGGCGCGATCGACGGTCAGGGGCGCGTCATCTGGGGCGACCAGATATTGATGCTGCTCGCAGGCCCCGCGCTGGCCGAGCATCCCGGCGCGCCGATCGTGGCGGACGTAAAGGCCAGCCAGACGCTGTTCGACCAGATCGAACTGCTCGGCGGTCAGCCCGTCATGTGGAAGACCGGCCACAGCCTGATGAAGACCAAGATGGTCGAAACCGGCGCACCGCTGGGCGGCGAGATGTCGGGCCATATGTTCTTCGCGGGCGAATGGTACGGCTTCGACGACGCGCATTATGCCGCGATCCGCCTGATCCGGGCCGTTCATCTGGCGGGTCGCTCGATGACCGAGCTGCGCGGCACGATGCCCGCGATGGTCGACATCCCCGAGACGCGGATCACGGTCGCAGAGGCGGACAAGTTCGCGATCGTCGACCGGGTTGCGACGGCGCTCGCGCGGGACGGCGCGGTGGTCAACGATACCGACGGTGTGCGGGTCAGGACGGCGGATGGCTGGTGGCTGCTTCGCGCATCCAACACGCAAGCCGCGCTGACCGTGCGCGCCGAGTCCGGGGATACCGCCGGATTGGAGCGGGTTCTGGCCGAGCTGGACCGTTATCTCGCGATGGAGGGGGTGCGGCGATAGCGTCGAAGGCCAAGGGACTCCCTGCCCGGGAGCCCCCTCCCCGATCAAATCTCCCCGATCATCTCCGACAGCACCTCCAGGCATGCCACGCCCAGCTTGGCCGAGCGTTCGCCCGACCAGCCATGCACGGCGTCGGGGTTCGGGTCATGGTCCTTGAACGGCATTTCCAGCGTCACCGACACCGCGCCGAACCGCTCGGCGAGCTGGTTGGTCGACATGGCCAGATTCGCGCGGCCCGGCGCGGACTTCTCATAGCCCATCTGGGTCTGGAAATCGGGCGTGTGCGCGGCGAGGCGGCGGCCGAATTCATAGAATCTGGCGCCATGCTCCTCGGTCCAGCTGGGAATCCCCTCGAACCCGGCGATGAAGTTCGCCGGGATCGCCTCGTCGCCATGGGCGTCGATCGCGAAGTCGACGCCGGTCTGGTCCATGCGGTTGCGGACACACAACACTTCCGGGCTGCGCTCCGGCGTGGGGTCGTGCCATTCGCGGTTGAGGTTCACGCCGGCCGCATTGGTGCGCAGATGACCGCGCCGCGTGCCGTCCGGGTTCATGTTGGGCACGACATGGACCGTCGCCGCCGCCAGCAGCGACTCGGCCGCCGGACTGGTCAGCCAGTCGAGCGCACCCTCCATCCACCATTCGGCCATGGATTCGCCCGGATGCTGGCGGGCATAGAGCCACACCTGCTTCGCGCCCGAGCCGAGGCGGAAATAGTCGATCGGCTGGCCGTCCAGCGTGACGCCGATCTCTTCGTGATGGACACCGCGCGTGGCGATACGCGCGACCAGGTCGTGGTGCCGCTCCATCGTATAGGGCTCGAAATAGGCGAACCAGGCGACGTCGCTGCCCCCCGTCCACTGCCATTCGATCACGCCATCGGCGTAAGCGGTCGGCGTCATCCGCCATTCCTGCCGGTCTGTCGAGGCACGGACATGATAATGGGGCCAGCCACCGGGAAAGGCCGAATCCGCGCCGTTCAGGATGCGGAAGGTGAGCGTCCGCCCCTTCGCGCCGCCGACCCGGAAATAGAACCACTGGTAGAAGTCGGAGTCCTTGTCCTTCACGATCTCCAGGTCGACCCGGTCGCCCTCGATCCCGACGACGCGGATATTGCCGCCGTCGAAGGACGCATTGATGGTCAGGGTCATGGCGCTCACTTCACCTCGATGGTGCGGCCCGATTCGCCCGGGAATTTGGTGAACAGCGCATCCGCCAGCTTGGCGGCCTGCGCCTGCGCATTGATCTTGGCGACGGCCTGCACCGGCGCGATGTTGCGGGCGCTCCCCTCCCAGATGGGCGACTGGTCGACCCGGCGCTTGATCTGCACCGACAGTTCGGTGCCGATGATCTCCTGCGGACGGCTCTTGCCGATCGGGAAGCTCACGCCGCCGCCCAGGCCGACACCGCCGCCGCCACCGCCCGAAAAGCCGCCGCCGCCCAGGCCGATCGAGAAGGGCGAACGGCGCGGCGGGCCCAGCCGGTTGGCGCGGGTGAAGGACACGGTCGCGATATAATCGGGCTGCGCTTCACCCTGGGGCAGCGCATAGCCGTTGCGGAGCAGCGCGGTCTCGACCGCGGCGGCATAGGTCTTGAACTCGATGCTGGCGGGCCCGGTGTTCGACAAGGGCTCGACCCGGATGGTGCCGCGCGCGATCGGCTCGCCCAGATGATAGCGGATCACCTCGGTCGGCGGCAGGCCCCCGCCCGTGGTGGAACAGGCGGCCAGCGTTCCGGCGGCGGCCGCGAGGATCAGGAGCGAGCGGGCTTTCATGCGTTGAAGACACCTTCGAGGATGTTACGGATGGGCAACGCATGACATATGGCGGTTGATCCGGCGGCGGAAGGGGGCGCATGAATCCTGACCGACATGTCATGGCCCAACCTTGACTTGCCCAACCTTGACTTGGGAGCCCATTGCCACTAGGCGGCGACGCTTTCCAGATCACCCTCCAGTTCAAAAGAAGCGAATCGATCATGAAGATCCGCAATTCCCTGAAGTCGCTCAAGGATCGCCACCGGGACAACCGCGTGATCCGCCGTCGCGGCCGCACCTATGTCATCAACAAGACCAACCGTCGTTTCAAGGCGCGCCAGGGCTAATCACCCCTGATGCCGATCGAATCGAACGGGACGGACGCCTTGTCCGACCTGCGCGCCGATCGGCCGACCGCCGTCATCTTCGACGTCGGTCGCGTCCTTTACGACTGGGATCCGCGGATCCTGTATCGGCGCCTGATCGCGGACGATCGGGCGCTCGATGCGTTTCTGCGCGATGTCGTCACGACCGAATGGCATTTCCAGCATGATGCGGGCCGCGACTTCGCCGACACTTCGGCGGAGCTGATCGCGCTATACCCGCAGCATCGCGACCTGATCGCCGCCTGGGGCCCGCGTTTCCGCGAGAGCATCGGCGACCCGATCCCGGGAATGCACGACCTAGTCGCCGAACTCGATTCGGCGGGTGTGCCGCTGTTCGCGATCACGAACTTCAGCCATGAATTCTGGCCGCCCTTCCGGGTGCGGGAAAGCGCGCTATTCGACCGGTTCCGCGACGTGGTGGTGTCGGGCAACGAAAAGCTGGTGAAGCCCGATCCCGCCATCTACGCCCTAGCGCTCGCCCGATTCGGGCTGGAGCCGGGGCAGGCAGTGTTCATCGACGACAATCGGGCGAATATCGACGCAGCGGCGACGATGGGTATCCATGCGCTGCACTTTACCGATGAGGCGACGCTTCGGCCGCAGCTTCGGGCATTGGGGTTGGTCGCCTAGCTGCAATTTCAGCCCGTGTGCTTCGACTTCGCTCAGCATGAACGGCTTGGTGGGATCGTTCCAAAACTCCGTTCAGCCTGAGCGAAGTCGAAGGCCACGCTTCACCATCTCAACCTCACCGCGCCAACGACGCCAACTGCGCCTGATTCGCCTGGCTCGCTTCCGTTTCCATCAGCGTCGGATCGAATTGATCGCCGACCATCTGGTCGGTGACGATCACGTTCGTCCCTACCGAGGTGATCGAGAACAGCTTCTTGGCAAAGGCGGCGGGCAGGCGGATGCAGCCGTGCGAATCGGGAAAGCCCGGATTTTTGCCCGCGTGCAGCGCGACGCCGTCCCAGGTCAGGCGCTGCATATAGGGCATCGGCGCACTGTCATACAGGTTGCTGCGGTGCATCTCGCGCTTCTGCAGGATGGGGAAGATGCCGGTCGGCGTGTCCTTGCCGTCCTTGCCGGTCGAAACCGAGGCCGCCGCGATCATCGCGTCGCCGCGATAGACATAGGCGCGTTGCATCGGAATGCTGACCACCACCGTCACGGGCTGGGTCACCGGATCGACGGCGACCATCTGCGGATCGGCCCAGACGAAGCGGTTGGGAGCCAGTGCGGCGGCGGCCTGTGCCACCGTGGCGGTGGCAGGCCCTTCCTCGGCGGCGAGCGCGGGAGCGACGAAACCTGGCGACGCAAGCCCCAGCAGGGCGGCAAAAGCGAAAGCCTTCATATCCCTTTTCCTTGGCGAGTTCACGAATTTTTAAACACGTCAACCTGAAAATAGTGCCAAGCGAAAATTTTTGCGCTGCGACGGAACTTACGCCGAGTCGATGGAACCAAGCGATCAACGGATAGCGGAGCGGGCAGAAAAATGGCCCTTCATCTGCTATTTGGGAGTCGCGGGATTTCTGGGGTTGAAGGACCATAATGCACGATAATCTGGACGCGGCGCCGGGTCGGCGCGCGCTGTTGAAGAACGCGCTGGTGCTGGCCGGGGCACTGGCGGTTCCGGGGGCAGTCAATGCCCGGGGAAGGCTGACGGCGAATGATCTTCGCCCGTTGCGCCAGCCGCCGCTGCCGCCGCGCCCGACCATGGCGTCACCCATCCCGGCCCAGCCCATCCTGGCCTCGTCACGCGTCGTCCGTCCGGACCTGCTGCGTCAGGCAATGGCTTCGCTCCAGCGGCACGGATCGCAGGTGCATCGGCGCGACCGGATGGCGATCGTCGATTTCGCCGTCGGCTCGTCCGAACCCCGCCTCCATCTGGTCGATCTGGTTAGCGGCCGCAGCACCTCGCTGCTCGTATCGCACGGCAGCGGCTCGGACCCGTCGCATAGCGGCTATCTTCAGCGCTTCTCCAACGCGTTCAATTCGAACGCCAGCTCGGAAGGCGCCTTCCTGACCGACGATTATTATGTCGGCAAGCATGGCCGGTCGCAGCGTCTGGTCGGCCTCGATCCGACCAACGACAATGCGCTGGGCCGCGCGATCGTGATCCATTCGGCCTGGTACGCCAATCGCGACATGATCAAGACCCACGGGATGCTCGGCCGCAGCCAGGGCTGCTTCGCGGTCGGCGAGAGCGACCTGGACCAGGTATTCGCGAACCTCGGCCCCGGCCGGATGATCTACGCCGCAAAGGTGTAAACCCCGATCCTCCCCAAGCTGTGCTTGGGGAGGGGGACCGCCGCGAAGCGGTGGTGGAGGGGCATGGGCGCTCTCGATAGGGTGACACTCCTCCGTCAGTCCTGCGGACTGCCACCTCCCCTTGCAGGGGAGGAATTCCTACGCCGACATTGCGATCCCCGGTGGCGGGGGTTAAGTCCCCGATCCTCATGGTCCAGCCGCTCATCATCGCCGTCCCCAAGGGACGCATCCTGGCCGAGGCGCTGCCGCTGCTCGCCGCCGCCGGCATCCGGCCCGAACCGGCCTTCACCGACAAGGACAGCCGCGCGTTGCGTTTCGCGACCGATGTCCCCGGCATCGAGCTGATCCGCGTCCGCGCCTTCGACGTCGCCACCTTCGTCGCCCACGGCGCGGCGCAGCTGGGCATCGTGGGGTCCGACGTGCTGTCCGAATTCGGCTATTCCGAACTCTATGCACCCGTCGACCTGAAGATCGGCCATTGCCGCATCTCGGTCGCCGAGCCCGCCGCCATGGCCGAGAGCGACGATCCGCGCGGGTGGAGTCATGTCCGTGTCGCGACCAAATATCCGCACATCACCAGCCGCCACTTCGCGGCGCGGGGCGTGCAGGCCGAGTGCGTCAAGCTGAACGGCGCGATGGAGCTGGCTCCCACGCTGGGCCTGGCGCCGCGCATCGTCGATCTGGTGTCCTCGGGACGGACGCTCAAGGAAAACGGGCTGGTCGAGGTCGAGGTGATCGAGGAAGTCACCTCGCGCCTCGTCGTCAACCGCGCCGCGATGAAGACGCGGGGGCAGGTCGTGCCGCTGGTCGAGGCGTTCCGCCGCGCCGTCGCCGAAAGGGAAGCGGCATGATCCGGCTGAATACGAGCGACGCAGGCTTCGCCGCCGCGTTCGACGAGCTGGTCGACGCCCGGCGCGAGAGCGATGCCGATGTCGCGCGCGACGTGCAGGTCATCCTGCGCGCGGTCCGCGACGATGGCGAAGCGGCGGTGGCGGCCTTCACCAAGCAGTTCGACGGTCATGACCTTGCCGAGACCGGCTGGCGGATCGAACCGGCCGATTGCCGTGCGGCTTATGAGGCGCTGGAGCCCGAATTGCGTGCCGCGCTCGACCTCGCCGCCGCGCGCATCCGCGCCTATCACGAAAAGCAGAAGCCGACCGACACCGACTATGTCGATGCGCAGGGCGTGCGGCTGGGCGCACGCTGGACGGCGGTGGATGCGGCCGGGATCTACGTCCCCGGCGGGCGGGCGGCCTATCCCTCCTCGCTGCTGATGAACGCGATTCCGGCCAAGGTGGCCGGGGTCGAGCGGCTGGTGATGGTCACGCCGACGCCCAAGGGCGAGATCAACCATCTGGTCCTCGCCGCCGCGCATCTGGCGGGCGTGGACGAGGTATGGCGGGTCGGCGGCGCCCAGGCCGTGGGCGCGCTGGCTTATGGTGCGGGTCGTATCCAGCGGGTCGACGTCGTCACCGGGCCCGGCAATGCCTGGGTCGCGGAGGCCAAGCGGCAGGTTTACGGCATGGTCGGCATCGACATGGTGGCGGGCCCCTCCGAGATCGTCGTGGTCGCCGACGGCAGGAACGATCCCGACTGGATCGCCGCCGACCTGCTGAGCCAGGCTGAGCACGACACCGTCACCCAGTCGATCCTGTTCACCGACGACGCCGATTTCGCCGAGCGGGTGGCCGAGGCGGTCGACCGGCAGATCCCCGAACTGGCCACCGCCAGCGTCGCGCGCACCGCCTGGGACGCGAACGGCGCGATCATCGTGGTCGATTCGCTGGAGGCCGCCATGCCGCTGGTCGACCGGCTCGCGCCCGAGCATCTCGAACTGGCGGTGGACGATCCGCAGAGCCTGTTCGACCGGTTGCGCCATGCCGGGTCGGTATTCCTGGGCCGCCATACGCCCGAGGCGATCGGCGATTATGTCGCGGGTCCGAATCACGTGCTGCCCACCGGCCGCCGGGCGCGCTTCGCCAGCGGGCTGTCCGTGCTCGACTTCATGAAGCGGACGAGCTTTTTAGGCCTGACCGAGACGGCGCTGAACGAACTCGGCCCCGCGACGGTGGCGCTCGCCCATGCCGAGGGGCTTCCGGCGCATGCCAAGTCGGTGGCTTTGCGGCTGCGCCTCAACCGATGATCGTCACGCCCGCCGCGCCGGAGCATCGGGAAGGATGGCTGGCGTTGCGGGCGGCGCTTTGGGGCGAGGACGCGGGCGATCCGGCGGACTTGCCCGAGGGCGACGGGAATTTCGTCGCTCTGGCGGACGGCCGGGTGATCGGCTTTGCCGAGGCGGCGGTGCGGCATGATTACGTCAATGGCTGCGACGGCTCGCCGGTGCTGTTTCTGGAAGGGCTGTATGTCGATCCGGCGTGGCGGCGGCAGGGGGTCGCCGGGGCGCTGGTCGCGACAGTGGCGGATTGGGGGCGGGCGCTGGGGTGCTCGGAGTTTGCCTCCGATGCCGAGCTGGACAATCTCGACTCCCATGCGATGCACCGGGCGCTGGGGTTCGCCGAGACCGAGCGGGTGGTGTATTTCCGTCGGGAATTGTGATTCCTGTTATCCCGTGGCCTTCGACTTCGCTCAGGCTGAACGGCGGTTGGAAACGGGGCTGGATACCAAACCCCGTTCAGCCTGAGCGAAGTCGAAGGCCACGCCCCCCACCCCGTCCCACCCCCTTCTCCCAAAATACGTGACGAATTGGCGACAGCCCGGTAAAGGCCCGCCAATGACTCGTCCCACCGCCCGTACCCAGGCGCGCGCCGCCGCGCGCCTTGCCGCCGTTCAGGCGCTTTACCAGCATGACATGGAACAGACCCCGCTGGCGGCGCTGCTCCACGAATTCCACAACCACCGCATCGGCGCGACCATCGAAGATGTCGAATATGCCGATGCCGACACCGATTTCTTCGATGACATCGTCAAGGGCGTCCATGCCCGGCTGGGCGAGATCGACCGGATGATCGAGGGCAAGCTGGCCACGGGCTGGACGCTGAACCGGCTCGATCGGCCGATGAAGGCGATCCTGCGCGCCGGGACCTATGAACTGCTGGCCCGCCACGACGTGCCGGTCGGCGCGGTCATCAGCGAATATGTCGATGTCGCCCACGCCTTTTACGAGAAGCGCGAATCGGGCTTCGTCAACGGCCTGCTCGACGCGATCGCCAAGGTCGCGCGCGCCTGATCCCCGCCGCCGCCCGATGACCGAGGCGGAGTTCATCACCGCGCTGCGCCGGATGCCGCTGCATCCCGGTGCGCGCGGCCTGATCGACGATAGTGCCGTGCTGACCGCCGCGCCGCTGGTCGTCACCAGCGACACGCTGGTCGAGGGCGTGCATTTCCTGCCCGACGATCCACCCGCCGATGTCGCGTGGAAGCTCGTCGCCACCAACCTGTCCGACCTGGCCGCCAAGGGCGCGCTGGTCGAGGGGGTGATGCTCAACTATCCGCTGGGCGACGCCGCCTGGGACCGCGCCTTTCTGGATGGATTGGCGGTGGTGCTCACCCGCTTCGACGCAAGGCTGATCGGCGGCGACACCGTGTCGCTGCGCGGTGCGCGGACGCTGACCCTGACCGCCTTTGGCCGCGATGCCGCTGCGCCCGCGCGGGACGGGGCGAGAGCCGGGGATGGCTTGTGGGTGACGGGCACGATCGGCGATGCGGGGCTGGGGCTGGCCATCGCCCGGCAGGGCCATGGCCCGGTCGCGCTGCGTGACGCCTATCGCCGTCCCCAGCCCCGGCTGACCGAGGGCCGCGCGCTGGGGCCGGTCGTCCATGCGATGATGGACGTGTCCGACGGCGTGTTGATCGACGCCGCGCGGATGGCACGGGCCAGCGGCCTGGGCGTCACCATCGACCTCGATTCGCTGCCCCTGTCGGCCGAGGCCCGCGGCTTTGGCGGCGAGGATCGTGCCGCGCGCCTGGTCGCGGCGACGGCGGGCGACGATTACGAACTGCTCTTCGCCCTGCCGCCGCACATGCTCCCACCGATCCCGGCGACTCGAATCGGGGGCTTCGCCGCTGGCGAAGGACTGTCGCTGGTCGACGCGCAAGGCACGGTTCCCCTGCCCTCGCGATGGGGGTTCGAGCACGGCACCGACCGTTGAAAGCCTCTTTCCCCGCCCATCTGCACTGCTAATCTAAAGCAAGTCGTACGCTGGGGAGCGCGTCGGCGGTTGGGGGATGATGATGAAGACGACGGGGTTGAGGATGCTGGGCGCGTCGGCGATGGCGCTCGCCCTGATGACGCTGACCGGCATGACGCAGGATGCGAGCAAGCCGACCGGCGCCCCCGCCGCGCCGCCGACCGTCACCCCGCCTCAGCCGGTCGAGGCCTTTGCCGCGCTGCCCGAATTCGAAGGCCCTGCCCTGTCGCCCGACGGCACCCGGATCGCGGGCAAGCGGGCGCTGAACGGCAAGCAATATCTGATGGTCGCCCCGCTGCTGAAGGACATGGGCAAGCCGGTACTCGCCGGGCTGGACGACGATGTCGACATCAACTGGTGGCGCTGGGTCAATGACGAATGGCTGATCGCGGGTCTGGGCAGCAAGCAGATCATCCAGGGCGAGGAATATTATGTCACCCGAATCATCGGCATCCGCGCCGACATGCAGAAGAGGGTGAAGCTCGACTGGGACAATTCGGGCTTTCGCGCCGATGAAGTGCTATGGACCGCGCGCGACGGCACGCCGCGAATCCTGTTCGCCAAGCAGACCGGCATCTACTCGATGGCCGATGTCTATCCTTCCGTCTATGAAGCCGACGTCTCGACCGGGCGGGTGAAGCGCATCGCGTCGGGCCAGACCGATGTCTGGGACTGGTATGCCGATAGCCAGGGCCAGCTGCGCATGGGCGTCCGCTACAGCGACGACACGCGCAGGACGAGCCTGCTCTATCGCCAGTCCAATGCCGAGTCTTTTCGGATCATCGCGCGCGCCGATGGCCGCAAGGCCGAATCGGTTCTGGTCCCCAGCATCTTCCGCGCCGATGGCACCGCGCTCGCGATCGACGACAGCGACGGCTATGACGCATTGTACGAGGTGTCGCTGCCCGACTTGAAGCTGGGTCGCAAGATCAGCACCGTCGCCGGTTATGACATTGACGGGGTCATCGCCAATGCGGCGGGCAACGACATCGCCGCGATCCGCTACACCGACCAATCTTATCACGACGCCTGGCTCGATCCCCGGATCAAGGAATTGCAGGACGCCGTGGACAAGGCGGTGGCACCCCGCCGCGCCGAGATCGTGTCCTGGAACCGGGCCCGCACCCGCTTCCTGATCGAGGTGGGCGGCCCCTCGACACCGGGCGCCCTCTATTACTGGGACACCGACTATGGCACCATGCAGTTCCTGTCCTGGCACAATCCCCAGCTGAAGGGGCGTATGCTGTCACCGGTGCGCAGCATCCGCTACACCGCGCGCGACGGTACGGTGATCGAAGCGCTGCTGACCATGCCGCGCGGCAAGGGCAGCCGGAACCTGCCGCTGATCGTCATGCCGCATGGCGGCCCCTTTGCCCGGGACTCCGAAAGCTGGGACTGGTGGAGCCAGTATCTGGCCGAGCTGGGCTATGCGGTGATCCAGCCAAATTATCGCGGCTCCTCGGGCTATGGCACCGCCTTCGCCAAGAAGGGCGAGGGCGAATGGGGCCTGAAGATGCAGGACGATCTGAACGATGCGGTCGGCTGGGCCGCCAAGGAAGGGATTGCGGACCCCAAGCGCGTCTGCATGATCGGCGCCTCCTATGGCGGCTATGCCGCGATGCGCGCGGCGCAACGCGACGGGGCGGTGTATCGCTGTGCCATATCCTATGCGGGCGTGTCCGATCTGGCGGCGATACAGCGCTACGACTCGCGCTTCCTGTTTGCCAAGACGCGCTCCGACTGGCTGCACAAACAGGCGCCCGACTATCGCAGCGTGTCGCCGCGTTTCGGGGCGGGCAGCGTGTCGATCCCGCTGCTGATCGTCCATGGCAAGGCCGACAAGCGCGTGCCGGTCAGCCAGTCGCGGATGATGGTCGCGGCGTTGAAGGCAGCGGGCAAGCCGGTGAATTATATCGAACAGCCGCTGGGCGACCACCACTTCACCCGCGCCGAGGACCGGCTGGAATTCCTGAAAGCGATGACCGCGTTCCTGGCGCAGCATAATCCGGCGTGATGGTCCCCTGTTTCCTCCCCTGCAAGGGGAGGTGGCAGGCCGCAGGCCTGACGGAGGGGTATCCCGTGCGGTGAGGGAGAACCGCATTCACCACGCGGGACACCCCTCCACCAGCTTCGCTGGTCCCCCTCCCCTTGCAGGGGAGGAATCGACGGCTGTCTGACCTTGCCGAACCCCGTCCGCGACCCCATATCCGGGTCCGATCCGGCGCGCCTTTCCTTTTGGCGCCTTTGCGGCTATGGCGGCGCCTCTTCGACATACCCTAAAACAAGACGAACCGAGGTATTTTTTGGCCAAGGAAGAACTGCTCGAGATGCGCGGCCGCGTGGTGGAACTGCTCCCCAACGCGATGTTCCGCGTCCAGCTCGAGAATGATCACGAGATCCTGGGGCATACGGCGGGCAAGATGCGCAAGAACCGCATCCGCGTGCTGGTCGGCGACGAGGTGCTCGTCGAGCTGACGCCGTACGACCTGACCAAGGGCCGGATCACCTACCGCTTCAAGTGAGCGACCGGCCAACCATGCCGCTCGTCCTTGCATCCTCCTCCCCGCGCCGCCGCGATCTGCTGGCGCGGCTGGGAGTCGTGCCCGACCGCACCGCCTCGCCCGATATCGACGAAGCGCCGCGCCCCGCCGAGCTGCCGCGTGTCTATGCGCTGCGGCTGGCGGTGGAAAAGGCGCACGCGGTCGCCCGTGCCGAGGATGAGGTGGTCGTCGCGGGCGACACCACCATCGCGCTCGGCCGCCGCATCCTGCCGCCTGCCGATACGCAAGACGTCCAGCGCAAGCTGCTGCGCCTGTTGTCCGGGCGGCGGCATCATGCGCTGTCGGCGGTGTGCGTCATCGACACCACCGGCAAGGCGCGCACCCGGCTGGCCGACACCATCGTCGCGTTCAAGCCGCTCTCCGAGGACGAGATCGACGCCTATATCGCCTGCGGCGAAGGGCTGGGCAAGGCGGGCGGCTATGCCATCCAGGGCCGCGCCGAGGCGTTCGTCCGCTTCCTGCAAGGGTCGCATTCGGGCGTGATCGGCCTGCCACTGTTCGAAACCCGCGCGTTGTTGAAAGCCGCCGGGCTCCCGCTTGTCTGAATGGCTCTATGAGGCCGGGATCGGCGAGGCGCGCGCTGCGCTGGTCGAGGATGGCCGGATCGTCCAGGCCGCGATCGAGCTGACGGGCACGCTGACCGTCGGTACGGTGGCGGCGGGGCGGCTGGTGGAGCTGCTCCCCGGTCGACAGGGTCGGGTGACGCTGGCGCAAGGTGGCGACGTGCTGCTGGCGCCGGTGCCCAAGGGGATGACGCAAGGGGCGGCGCTGACCATCCTCGTGACGCGCGAAGCCATTCCCGAACGCGGCCGGTCCAAGCTGCCCAAGGCGGTCGTCGCCCCCGAGGACGCCGTGCATGCCGCCGGTCCCGATCTGCGCGCGCGAATCGCCGCGACGGGCATTCCCGTCCGCGAATTGCTGCCGCACCAGCCCGATGATCTGGAGGCGGCGGGCTGGTCCGAACTGCTCGACGAGGCGGTGACGGGTGAGATCGGTTTCGGCGCAGGCGTGCTGCGCATGACGCCGACCCCAGCGATGACGCTGTTCGACGTCGACGGCTCGCCCCCGCACGAGCCCTTGTCCATCGCCGCGGCCCGCGCGGTCGCGGAGGCGATCCTGCGCCACGGTATCGGCGGGTCGATCGGCATCGACTTCCCCACGCTGGAGGGCAAGGGCCCGCGCCAGGCGGTGGCGGAGGCGCTGGACGCCGCGCTTCCCCTCCCCTTCGAGCGGACGGCGGTCAACGGTTTCGGCTTCTTGCAAATCGTGCGCCCACGCCCCCGCGCCTCGATTCCCGAGCGGCTGGGGATCGACCCCGTCGGCGCTCGCGCCCGTGCGCTGCTTCGCCAATGGGAACGCGAGCCGCCCGGCCCTGCCCCGACCTATCGCCTGTCCGGCCCCGTTTACGACCGCTTGATGGCGACCCCGGACTGGCGCGAGACGCTGGAGCGCCGCACCGGCCGCCCCCTCACCCTGGAACGCTCATGACCACCTGCCCGATCTGCGACAAGCCGACCGCCCCCGAACACGCCCCCTTCTGCTCGCGCGGATGCAAGGACCGCGACCTGCTGCAGTGGCTGGGCGATGGTTATCGCATTCCGGTCAAGGAAAGTGACGAAGAAGGGCTGGACAGCGGCGGAAACCACCCCTAAAGGCACGCCTCCAATCGCAATCGCGGTGTGGGCCCAAGTAGCTCAGTTGGTAGAGCATGCGACTGAAAATCGCAGTGTCGGTGGTTCGATCCCGCCCTTGGGCACCATTTTTCTGACATTGATGGTGTAGCGGTTCGCTGACTGGCGACGCGGTTTCCCGCGGCTGGCGTCGACCCGTGGCCTCCGACTTCGCTCTGGATGAACGGATGTTGGGAAACGGGGCTGGATACCAGACCCCGTTCGGCCTGAGCGAAGTCGAAGGCCACGTCCAAACCCCTCACCCTGCCGGGAGAGGGGCTTAAGACGGATTACGGATAGCTGACGGTCTTCGGAATCTCCGGAATCTCGATCCGCTCGACGTCATCGCCCGGCACGGTCGGAAACTCCCGCGCCTTCCACGCCCGCTTGGCCTCCTCGATCCGCTCGCGGCGGGAGGAGACGAAATTCCACCACACATGCCGGGGCGTCGTGAAGGCATCGCCGCCGCACAGCATCACCCGCCCGCCCGACTCGGAGCGCAACGTCGCGGCGATCCCCGGCTTCAGGATATAAAGCCGCTGCGGCTCCAGCGTCATGCCCTCCAGGCTCGCCTCGCCCAGCGCGCAATAGACCGCGCGTTCCTCGGCGGACGCGTCGATCGGGATAGCGCCGCCCGGCTCCAGCGCGATGTCGGCATAGATGGTGCCCGCATAGGTCGTCGTCGGCGACCGCTGGCCCCACAGCTCGCCCATGATGACCCGCGCGGTCGCGCCCTGCCCCTCGATCTCGGGCAGCGCGCTGGCGGGGACATGTTCGAAGGCCGGGTCCATCTCCTCCTGCGCTTCGGGGAGCGCGAGCCAAGTCTGGATACCCGACAGCGCGGGCCCCTGCGGTCGGACGTCATCCGGCGAGCGTTCGGAATGAACGATGCCGTGGCCCGCCGTCATCAGGTTCACCGCGCCCGGCTCGATCACCAGATCGCTGCCCAGCGAATCGCGGTGGCCGATCGCGCCGTCGAACAGATAGGTGACGGTCGCCAGGTTGATATGCGGATGCGGCCGCACGTCGATGCCGGAGCCGGGCTGCAGCTGCGCCGGGCCCATCTGGTCGAAGAACAGGAAGGGGCCGACCATCGTCCGCTCCTTGTTGGGCAGCGTCCGGTGCACCTTGAACCCGCCCAGGTCATGGGTGGAGGGCTGCAGGGTGCGCAGCAGGAAATCGTCAAACATACCGTTGCTCCATGGGGGTGGGCTCCGTGGCGTCGAGCAGCTCGATCAGGTCGGTCGGGAAATAGGGTTCGGCATGCGCGGCCAGCTCGTCGCGGGTGAACCAGCGCCAGCTTTGCATGACGCGCTGTTCCAGCACGGTGTGGCCCGCGCCGTTCACCTCATGCGCGTCGATGTCGACGCGGAAATAGCGTTCGTCGGCCTCGACCTCGACCCCCTCGATGGTGCGGAATTCGACCTGCCGCCGCGCCACCTGCGGCCCGCAATCGCGGTCGAGCCCGGTTTCCTCCCACAGCTCGCGGCGGGCGGCATCCTCGTAGCTTTCGCCCGGATCGACCGCGCCGCCGGGCGTGCACCAGAAGGGCGGGCGGTCATCGGGGGTGAAGCGGAACATCAGGGTCCGCCCGGCCGCATCGACCAGCAAGATGCGGGCGGCAGGGCGGGGTATACGGGTCATGCGGCATCAAGCTCCGGGTAATGGCGGAAAATTCCGTCTTCGTTGAACGCCTGTCGGCGGTCGCTGTCCAGATAGGCGGCGATGCCGGGCAGCGTCTTTACCCGGTGGTGCAAGCCGATCAGCCCGGGATAATCCCCCTCGACCGCCGCCATCCGCTTGGGGAACATGTAGCGCAGGCCCGCCACCAGCTGGAACAGCGAGGTATCGACCGGCGACCAGCGCCCGCCTACCATCCAGTCGCGGTTCCCAAGCGCATCCTCGAAATAGCCTAGGAATTTGGGGAGCCGCTCCTCGCGGAACTGCGCGGCGGCGCGGGCGGCCTCGGGCTTCTGCTCGTGATAATAGGCGCCGGTCGCGACCGGGTGATGGACGTTGTGGACCTCGGCCACCATGTCGGTGATCGTCAGTTGCAGCTGGTGGAGCCAGACGCGCTCGCCCTCGGGCGCCAGGTCGTGCCGCTCGGTCAGCCAGTGGAGGATATTGGCGACCTGCGCGATCGCCTGTCCCCCGGCGCGCAAATAAGGCGGCGCGAAGGGCGGGCGGCTGCCCTTGCGCATGTCGGTGAGCAGTGCCTCCGCCCCCTCCTCCACGCCCCGGTCACGGTAAGGCAGACCTGCGGCCTCCAGCACCAGCCGGACGAACTCGCCGCGTCCCGGCAGGCCGGGCCAGTACCAGAGGTCATAGGGCATGGGCTTATTCTCCGGGCGCCTTCGCGCTGATCGCCAGCGCGTGGATACGCTCCGACAACAGATCGGCGAGCGCGTGGTTCACCATGCGCTGGCGGGCGACGCGCGACTGACCGGCGAAAGCGGGCGATTCGACGATCACGCGGAAATGGCTCTCGCCGGTGCCGTCATCGCCCAGATGCCCCCGGTGCATCGCGCTTTCGTTGATGACGTCGAGATGGGTGGGCGACAACGCCGCGGTCAGGCGGGCGGCGATCTGGTCGGCGATCGGGGCGGTGGTGATATCGGTCATGCCCCCTATATAGACGGTTTTTCGGGACAAGCGGATACAGTGACTCGTCGGTCGAGCAGCGACACCTCCAAGGACAAGCCCGGCGCGCGTTTCCATGGCCGCGTCGAGAATACGGGCCGCGCTTGCGATCATGCCGGGTGCGCCGAGGCGGGCGAGTTCCGCGCGCCCCCGCCCGAAGGGGCGCGCAGCGGCGACGGGCCGGGCCAGTTCCGCTGGTTCTGCCTGGAACATGTCCGCGCGTTCAACAGCCGCTATAATTTCTTCGACGGCATGAGCGCGGACGAGATCCACCGCGCCCAACGCCCCTATGCGGGCTGGGAGCGCGAGACGCGGGCCTTTGCGCAAGGCGGCACCGATCCGGGTCCGCGCTGGGCCGATTTCTCCGATCCCCTCGACGCGATCGCCGCCCGCTATCGCCGCGAGGCCGCGCCGGAGCGTTCGGATGGCAAGCCGCTGTCGGGGCAGGATCGCGAAAGCCTGAAGGTGCTGGGGCTGGAGGCGAACGCCGATCGCGGCGCGCTGCGGCGGCGCTATAGCGAACTGGTGCGGCGCTATCACCCTGACCGCAATGGCGGCGACCGGAGCCAGGAGGTGCGGCTACAGAAGGTGATCGCGGCGTATCAGCAACTGCGTCAGGCGCCGGCATTTGCGTAACTCCCATTCCTCCCCTGCAAGGGGAGGAATCTGGTTACTTCCGCGGACCCACCAATCCGAATCGCGCACCCTGCGGGTCCAGCGCCGACAGCGAGTAGTCGCCGCCTGGAATTTCCATCGGCCCGAACTCGACCGTGCCGCCATGCTCGGCCACCCGCGCCGCCGCCACGTCGATGTCATCCACCGCGAAATAGAAGCGCCACCCCGGCGTTCCCCCCGGCGGACAGCCCATCAGCGCGCCCAGCACCACCGGACCATCGGCCAGGAAGCGATATTCGCCCAGCTCGCCCATCGGCATGCCGCCCTGATGCGCCCAGCCGAAATGCCGCCCGAAAAAGGCCAGCGCGCGGTCGGGATCGCTGGCGATCCGCTCGTTCCACACGACATGGCCGACCGCGGTGCCGGTGCCATGCTCGACAAAGGCGCGCGACGGCTGGTCGCCCTCCGTCGCCATGATGTAGAAGGGCGCGCCCGGCGGATCGGTGACCAGCGCCATCCGCCCCACCCCTTCCACGCTCCAGGCGGGCATCAGGACCGATCCGCCATCCTCGACGATGGTGGCGATCGATTCGTCGACATCGACGACCGGCAGATAGCCGAGCCAGACCGGCCCGCCCGGCGAGCCCTCGGGCCGCTGGATCAGGCCGCCGATCGTCTCGCCTTCCGGAGTCGCCAGGATGCGATAGTCGATGCCGGGCATCCCGCTGTCGCCGATCTGCCAGCCAATCAGCCGCGCGTAAAAATCCTGCGCCGCCACGGCATCGTCGGTCAGCAATTCATACCAGATGAAATTCGCCATGTCGCCCATCCCCCGTGACGCGGCGCGGCCGTTCAGGGCGGGGGACCGCCTCTTGCCCACCGATTCGCAACGGGCAGGATGACCCCGAAACACGGCCGCCGCAATCGCGTGAACCGATGCTTCCTGACGATCACCGCCATTGAGTAGGGAGCCGCGCTTGGCTTAAGGCGTTGAGCGACGAGACGAGGGCCTGATGACCAACATCCCGAATACGCTTCCCGACAGCCGCGACACGACGATTCTCGATGCACCCGACAAGATGGTGTCGGTGCGCGACCTGTTCGGCATCGACACCGATATGGAGGTGCCCGCCTTCTCCGAAGCCGATGAGCGCGTCCCCGATCTCGATCCCGCCTATGTGTTCGATCCCGACACGACGCTGGCGATCCTGGCCGGTTTCGCGCACAACCGCCGCGTGATGGTGCAGGGCTATCACGGCACCGGCAAGTCGAGCCATATCGAACAGGTGGCCGCGCGGCTGAACTGGCCGTGCATCCGCATCAACCTGGACGCGCATATCAGCCGGATCGACCTGATCGGCCGCGACGCGATCGTCCTGAAGGACGGGCAGCAGGTGACCGAGTTCCGCGAGGGGCTCCTGCCCTGGGCGCTGCAGACGCCGACCGCGCTGGTCTTCGACGAATATGATGCGGGTCGCCCCGACGTGATGTTCGTGATCCAGCGCGTGCTGGAGACTGAGGGCAAGCTGACCCTGCTCGACCAGAATCGCGTCATCCGCCCGAACAAGTGGTTCCGCCTGTTCGCTACCGCCAACACGGTGGGTCTCGGCGACACGAGCGGGCTGTATCATGGCACGCAGCAGATCAACCAGGGCCAGATGGACCGCTGGAACATCGTGGTCACGCTCAACTATCTGCCCGCCGCGACCGAGGCGCAGATCGTGCTCGCCAAGTCGGGCGAGTATGACAAGCCCGACGGCAAGCAACTGGTCGAGAACATGGTCCGCGTCGCCGACATGACCCGCAAGGGTTTCATCAACGGCGACATCTCGACCGTCATGAGCCCGCGCACGGTCATCACCTGGGCGCAGAACACGCTGATCTTCAACAACGATCCGGGCTTCGCCTTCCGCCTGTCGTTCCTCAACAAGTGCGACGAGAATGAGCGCGCGCTGGTCGCGGAATATTATCAGCGCGTGTTCGGCAAGGACCTGCCCGAAAGCGTCGTCGGCCGCGCCTGATCCCGATGGCGAACGACACACCCCTCGACCGGTTCAAGGCGGTTCTCGGCGGCACGGCGCGCACCATCGCGCAGGAGCCGGAGGTGGAGCTGGCCTTCACCGCCGATGCGCCCGCGCAATCGGGCAAGCATATCCGCGTGCCGATGCCCGGCCGCGCGCTGCCGCCCGAGCAGGTGGCGGAGGCGCGCGGCTTTGCCGACGCCTTCGCGCTGCGGCTGAAGCTGCACGACACCGCGCTCCATGCGAAGGCCGCGCCGGTCGAGGCAGTGGCGCGTGCCGTGTACGACGCGGTCGAGACGGCGCGGATCGAGGCGCTAGGCGCGCGCGGCTATGCCGGGATCGGCGACAATCTGGCCCATGCGCTCGACGTCCGGCTGCGCTCCGACCCGTTGACGCGGGCGCGCAACCGGGACGAGGTACCGTTGTCGACCGCGCTCGGCCTGATCCTGCGCGAGCGGATGACGGGACGTCCCTCGCCTGCCGAAACCGCGCCCGCCTTGGCGCTGGTCCGCGACTGGCTGGAGGGCGCGACCGATCTCGACGCGCTGGCGGGCGCAATGGACGACCAGAAGACGTTCCAGTCGCTGACCGCCAAGATGCTCGCCGATCTCGAACTCGCCGAGCCCCCCGCCGAACCCGATCAGGCCGATGAGGGCGGCGACGATGAGCAGGGCGAGGACGAGCAGCAGCAGGACGAGAGCGACGAGGATAACGACGAACAGGGCCAGGGCGAAGGCGAGGTCGAGGCGCGCGCCGAGAAGCGCGACTCGGACAATGAGGACGGCGAGTCGCAGGAGCAGAGCCAGGAAGCCTTTGACGATCTCGACGGCGAACCCGGCGAGGATGGCGACGAGGGCAGCCAGCCGACCCGCCCCAACCGCCAGCTGAACGATCTGGCATCGCAATTCGACTATAAGCCCTGGACCACCCAGTTCGATGAAGTCGTCGCCGCGGGCGAGCTGTGCGACGCGGACGAACTGGCGCGGCTTCGCGGCTATCTCGACCAGCAGCTCGCGCATCTGCAATCGGCGGTGTCGAAGCTCGCCAACCGGCTGCAACGCCGGCTGATGGCGCAGCAGTCGCGTTCCTGGGACTTCGACCAGGAAGAGGGCATTCTCGACGCCGCAAGGCTGGCGCGCGTGGTGGTCAATCCCGGCCTGTCGCTGTCCTACAAGATCGAGCGGGACACCGATTTCCGCGATACCGTCGTCACCCTTCTGATCGACAATTCGGGGTCGATGCGCGGGCGGCCGATCGGGATCGCGGCCATCTCCGCCGACATCCTCGCCCGCACGCTGGAGCGGTGCGGGGTGAAGACCGAGATCCTGGGCTTCACCACCCGCGCCTGGAAGGGCGGGCAGAGCCGCGAAACCTGGCTCGCCGCCGGACGCCCGCCGCAGCCCGGACGGCTGAACGACATCCGCCATATCGTCTATAAACAGGCCGACGAGCCGTGGCGGCGCGCGCGCAACAATCTCGGCCTGATGATGCGCGAAGGGCTGCTCAAGGAGAATATCGACGGCGAGGCGCTGATGTGGGCGCATAGCCGGTTGATCGCGCGGCCCGAGGAGCGGCGCATCCTGATGGTCATCTCCGACGGCGCGCCGGTCGACGATTCCACCCTGTCGGTCAATTCGGGCAGCTATCTGGAACGGCACCTGCGCCAGGTGATCGGCTGGATCGAGAGCAAGAGCCCGGTCGAGCTGATCGCGATCGGCATCGGCCATGACGTGACGCGCTATTATGCCCGCGCGGTGACGATCATGGATGCCGAGCAGCTGGGCGGCACGATCATCGAGCAGCTGGCCAGCCTGTTCGACACCGAATGAGCCGGATCGCGGCCCCGGCGGAGGGCTTTGTCGGCCCGGTCAAACGGTCGATCACGATCGCGGGCCATGCGACCTCGATCAGCCTGGAGCCGGTATTCTGGACCGCGCTGGAGGATGCGGCGGTGGCGCACGCCCTGCCGCTGTCGGCGCTGGTGGCGGAGATCGACGCGCTACGGATCGTGGCGGAGGATCCGCCCAATCTGGCGAGTGCGATCCGGTCCTGGCTGTTCCTGCGGCGCTAACTGCGGTTGCGCAGAGGCGCGTACAAGTCACCTCCCCCCCCCTCCGTTCAGCCTGAGCGCAGTCGAAGGCCAAGGGATGACTATTGTCCTTGGGGCGAAGGCAGGGCGTGGGCTTCGACTTCGCTCAGCCTGAACGGAGGGGGGGCAAGACGCCCCTCCCCGATTGACGCCGCCGCCCAGCTCCGGCACGGCACCCCGTCTGTTCGGGGTTTGTGTGGCCGGAATTTCGCATCGCGACCGGGGATTGCGGGTCCATCGCTGGCTGGGGCTGGCGATCGGGCTGTTCGCCGTCCTGCTGGCGCTGTCGGGCATGATCCTCGCCTGTGCGCCGCTGATCGAGCGGATCGCCGCTCCGGCGCGCTACCGGGTCAGCGGCGATGGCAGGATCGCCGCGAGCGCCTATGTCGAGGCCGCGCATCGCCGCCTGCGCCCCGGCGAGCGGATCGCGACGCTCTCGCTGGAGCAAGGCGCGTCGCCCGTCATGGTCACGCTGGACCGTGGCGGCGATCATGCCCGGCGACTGTTGTTCCTGGACCCGCCGACCGCCCGCGTGCTGGCGAGCGGATGGCGTGACGGCGGCGTGATCGGCGCGGTCCGGCGGGTGCATGACGGGCTGTTTCTGGGCGGACACGGCCGCTGGATCGTCGGCGTCGCAGGACTGGGCGTGATGCTCGCCAGCCTGACCGGGTTCTGGCCGCTTATGAAGCGCCGACCTCCCAAGGCCAAAACCAGGCGTCCCACGCACAAGGGGGAGCGAGCGGCGACATGGCATCGGCGCGTCGGGCTGTGGTCCGCCATTCCGGTGCTGGCGATGATGGGGAGTGGCGTGGCGCTGGCCTTTTCCGGCGGCCCGACAATCACCGCCGCCGCCCCGCCGCTTGCCCGGCCCGCCCTGTCGGTGGAGCGCGTCGTGACCAGTGCACGCCCCTGGTCGCGCGGCACGCTGATGGTGATCGACTGGCCGACCGAGCGGTCGCCCGACTGGACGCTGCACTATAGGGGCGCGAACCCGATGCTGGTGAAGGTCGCCGACGACAGCGCCACCGCACTCGCAGCACCCGGTCAGGCTGCGCCGGCGATGCTCTCCTGGGCCCGGCGCCTGCATGACGGGCCGGCCATCACTGGGCCCTGGCGGGTGCTTGTCGGGCTGATCGGTCTGCTGGCGCTATGGACGGCGGGCGGCGGGCTGATCGCTTACGCTGTCCGCCCGGCGGTCAGACGCGCTCGGCGTTGAGCAGATCGGCCGCGTCCAGGCCCAGCAGGTCGATATGGTCGCGGATGCGCGGCCACTGCGCCGTCAGGAACGTCTCCCGCTCGGCCGCGCGCAGGCGATCGGCGGCGCCCGGCATCACGAACATGCCGACCCCGCGCCGCACCTCGACATAGCCATCGTCCTGAAAGCTCTGATAGGCCTTGGCGACGGTCAGCGGGTTCGCGCCCTGCTCGGCGGCTAGCGCGCGGACCGAGGGCAGCTGGTCCCCCGTCCGATAGGTGCCGTTGAGGATGCCGGCCGCGATCGTGCCGCGCAGGCGGATGTAAACCGGGCTGTCGTCGCCGCTAAGAGCTGTCATGCCGAGTTAATACAGCATGGGCAGCGCGATGTCGAGCCGCTATCGCGATAACGTTTGCAGCATTGTCGCGCGCAACGCTCGCCTCATCCGTTCCAGGTCGACACGATCCGATCCATATCGGGACGCGGCCGCTCGTCGAGCGGACGGCCGGGCGTGCCGAGGAAGACGAAGCCCACGATCCGCTCCGGCGCGGCGCCGAACGCGTCGCGCACGGCATCCGAAAAGGCGGGCCAGCCGGTCAGCCAGCCGCCCGCATAGCCCATCGCATGGGCGGCATGGAGCAGGTTCATGCACGCCGCGCCCGCCGACAATTCCTGTTCCCACAGCGGAATATGGCTGTCGGTGCGGGGGGAAGACAGGACGACGACCAGCGACGGCGCCTGATGCGCGAACTGCTCCAGCGCGGCGATCTCGGTGGCACCCGCCTGCGGCCGCTCGGCGCGGTAGGCGGTGGTGATGACCTCCGCCAGTCGGCCGCGTGCCTCGGCGGACACGATCACGAAGCGCCACGGGGCCAGCTTGCCATGGTCGGGCGTACGCGCTGCGATCGTCAGCATCTCCGCCAGTTCGGCGGCATCCGGGCCCGGCGCGATCAGGTCGCGCGGCTTGCCCGAACGGCGGGTCGTCAGCAGCGAAAGCGGGGTCGAGCGGTCGTTGAAAGCCATGTCGGTCATGGCTTCGATCCTTACGTCGTCGCGCATGATATTTACAGTCGCGGCTTTGGCGTTAGGTTACTGAACCATTACGCCCCCGCGTGCGCCGTCCGGTCGCACCGGGGGCGATCCCGATGGAGTGAACGCCAATATGGCGAGTGCGTATGAGGCCGCCGCGCGCGGCAAGACGGTTTTGGGGCATCCCCGAGGCCTGTTCCTGTTGTTCTTCACCGAGATGTGGGAGCGTTTTTCCTTCTATGGAATGCGCGCCATCCTGGTCTTCTACCTGACCAAGCATTTCCTGTTCACCGACGAACCGGCCTTCGGCATCTACGCCGCCTATATGTCGCTGGTGTATTTCACACCGGTGATCGGCGGCTATCTGGCCGATCGTTATCTGGGGGCAAGGCGCGCGGTGCTGGCGGGCGGGGTCTTCATCGCCTTCGGCCATTTGCTGATTGCCGCGATGGAAGGGCCGAAGGGCACGCAAGGTGTCTACCTCGAAGGCTTCTATCTCGCACTGGCCGCGATCGTAATCGGCACCGGCTTTTTGAAGGCTAATATCTCGGTACTGGTGGGACAGCTTTACGCGCGCGACGACATGCGCCGCGATCCCGCCTTCTCAATCTTCTACATGGGGATCAACGGCGGCGGCGCGCTGGGTCCGATCGTGTGCGGCGTGCTGGGGGAAACCGTCGGCTGGGCCTACGGCTTCGGCGCGGCGGGCGTCGGCATGTTGCTCGGTCTGGTCGCCTTTATCGGGCTGAAGCGCGAACTGCACGGAGCCGGCGAAGCGCCCTCGCTGCCCGCCCTGCGCGCGCCGGTCGTGGCCGGTCTGTCGCGCGAATGGCTCATTTATCTGGGCGGAATCGCCGCGACGCTCGTGACGTGGCAGCTGATCCGGTATCAGGACGCGGTCGGCACGCTGTTGATCGTGTTCGGCATTGGCACCGTGGGCTTCATCCTGTGGCGCGCGGTCTTCACGCTGGAGAAGGTCGACCGGGATCGCATTCTGGCCGCCCTCTTCCTGATCGCGCTCTGCCCGCTCTTCTGGGCCTTGTTCGAGCAGGCGGGTTCGTCGCTCAACGTCTATACCGACCGTTCGGTCGACCGCAGCCTGCTGGGCTGGACGATCCCGGCCTCGGCATTCCAGTCGGTGAATTCGATCTTCATCATCGCGCTGGCACCCGTCTTCGCCGCCGTCTGGACCTTCCTGGCCAAGCGCGGCTGGGAACCGAGTGCGCCGTTCAAGTTCGGCATCGGCCTGGTCGGCGTGGGCGCGGGCTTCCTCGTGCTGGTCGCGGGTGCCGCCCTTTACGCCGGGGCGCCGACGCCGGTGATCTTCGTCATCCTCGTCTATCTGATCCACACCATGGCCGAACTGTGCTTCTCGCCGGTCGGCCTGTCGGCGATGACGCGGCTGTCGCTGCCCAGCATGACGGGCCTCATGATGGGCACCTGGTTCCTGGCGACGGCGGCGGGCAATTTCATCGCCGGGCTGATCGCACAGGCGACCGGCGGCGAGGGCGCGGGGCCGGAAAAGGTGCTCGACGTCTATACCCGGATCGGCTGGTTCTCGATCGGGATCGGCGTGGTCGTGCTGGTTGTGTCGCCCTTCATCGCCAAGCTGATGCATCTCGACCTGCTGAAGGCGGATGCGGCGCTGGCGGGGACCAAGGAACTTGCCGAACCGGCGGCCGCGGGGGTCGATACCCGGCTGGAGCAGAAGCCGCTTTGATGAGTGTGGGGCGGCTGGGAAAATTCCCAACCGCCCCCATCTCCCACCGCCGTTCAGGCTGAGCGAAGTAGAAGCCCACGCCTCAACCTATCCGCGAGCGGAATCCCGTGCACTTCGACTTCGCTCAGTGCGAACGGAGGGTGGGAGTGCGGAAGCCCTCAGAGCCGCGTCATCGCCATCGCCCGCTCGCCGTAACGCGGCCCGGCCGTACCACCGAGCGGGGCGGCTTCGTCCAGCTTGGCCAGTTCCTCCGCCGACAGCGTCAATTCCGCCGCCTTCATCGAATCCTCCAGCGTCGCGCGCCGCTTGGAGCCGGGGATCGGCACGATGTCGTCGCCTTGCGCCAACAGCCAGGCCAGCGCGACCTGCGCCGCGCTGGCCCCATGCGCGGCGGCGATGGTCTTCACTACCTCGACCAGCTTCATATTGCGGTCGAAATTCTCCTCCGAGTAGCGGGGATCGTTCAGCCGATAATCCCCCTCGGGCAGGTCGTCGCGCGAGGTGATCTGCCCGGTCAGGAACCCGCGCCCCAGCGGGCTGTAGGGCACGAAGCCGATGCCCAGCTCGCGTACCACCGGCAGGATGTCCGCCTCGACATCGCGTTCCCACAGCGAATATTCGGACTGGACGGCCGCGATCGGATGGACGGCGGCGGCGCGACGGATCGTCTCGGCGCTCGCCTCCGACAGGCCGAGCCGCCGGACCTTGCCTTGTTCGACCAGGCGGCCCATCGCGCCGATCGTCTCCTCGATCGGCACATTGGGATCGACGCGGTGCTGATAGAAGAGGTCGATCGTCTCGACGCCCAGCCGCTTGAGCGAGCCTTCGCACGAACGCTGGACATTGGCGGGGGTGGAATCGACGCCCGTCATGCCGTTCTCGTCATAACGAAAGCCGAATTTGGTCGCGATGACGACGGCGTCGCGCTTGCCGCGAATGGCGCGGCCGACCAGTTCCTCATTGACCAGCGGGCCATAGATTTCCGCGGTGTCGAACAGGGTCACGCCCAGCTCGATCGCGCGGTGGATGGTCGCGATGCTCTCCGCCTCGTCCGCCTGGCCGTACATGTTCCGGCCGACGCCCGCCATCGGCATACAGCCCAGGCCCAGCGCGGAGACCTCGAATGCGGGGCCGAGAGTGCGATATTTCATGGGATGTCCTTGTCGATCGTGCCGCTCCACCGCGAAACGGTCGCCGTCGCGGCAAGGTCCATGCTGACATTGCCCAGCGTCCGGAAAATGTCCGGAATCGTCTCGACCGCGATGAGCAGCCCCAAAGGCGCGGCGGGCACGCCCAACGCGACGCACACCGGCGCGATCGAGGCGAAGAAGGTGATCTGCGCCGGCAGGCTGGCCGAGCCCAGCGAACACAGGATCGCCGCCACCATCGCCGCGACCACCGCCGCCGGGCCGGGCACGATCCCGAACCAGTCGGCGATATAGAGCGACACGGCCACGTTCATCGCGGGCTGGGTGGCGCGGAACATGGCGACCGCCATGGGCAGGACGAGGCTGGACGTGGCGGGGTCGACGCGCAGGGTTTTTGCCCCCTCGACCATGGCGGGCAGGCTGGCGAGCGAGCTTTGCGTCGAGATGGCGACCGCCTGGGCCGGGGCGAGCGCGCGGGCGAAGCGCGCCAGCGGCACCCGCGCGACCAGCCCGGCCATGGCATAGGCCATCAGCATGACGAGGAAGCCGATGCTGGCGATCGTCACGATATAATGGACCAGCGCGCCGAACGCCGACCCGCCCGCGCTCGCCCCGACGACGAAGGCGAGCGCGAAGACGCCGATCGGGGCCAGCCACAGGACCCAGCCGATCAGGATCAGCATCGCATCGCGAATCGCCGCGAAGAAGCCCAGCAGCTGCGCCCGCCCTGCGTCCTCGATCCGGGTCATGGCAAAGGCGAAGGCCAGGGTGAACAGGATCAGCGACAACAGCGCGTTGTTGGTCGCGGCGGCGAAGATGTTGGTCGGGACGATCCCCGCCAGGCTCTCGCCGATCGGCGGGGTCGGCCCGACCGGCGCGGCATGGGCGAGCGCGGTCTTCAGCGCCTCGGCCGCGCCGCGCGGGATCGGCACGGCATGAAGCAGCACGGGCGTGACGAACGCCGCCATGGTCGCGGTGAGCGTAACGATGGTCAGGAAGGTCGCGATCGCCCGCCCCGCGATCCGCCCGGCCTGCGCCGCCTCCGCGGTCGCCACCACGCCGGTGATCAGCAGCGTGACGACCAGCGGGATGACCGTCATCTGCAACCCGTTCAGCCACAGGGTTCCGACCGGCGCCGCCACCCCGATCCCCCATCCGGCCGCCTGCGGCGACACCGCCGCCACACCGACACCGGCCAGCAGACCGGCGGCCAGACACAATAGGATCAGGGTGGCGCGCGACATGGAAGTTCTTTCGAGCGTTTTGAGCTTTATGAAAGGTCGCGCTAAACGGGGCGCGATCACAAGCGATTTCCGCTTCTAGACCGGCAGGGACTGGGCCGTATGGCAAGAAAATATTTCGGCACCGATGGCATTCGCGGCGCCACCAACGGCGCGGTCATGACGGCCGAGATGGCGATGAAGGTCGGCATGGCCGCCGGCGCCTATTTCCAGCGCGGCGACCACCGCCACCGCGTGGTGATCGGCAAGGATACGCGCCTGTCGGGCTATATGCTCGAATCGGCGCTGGTCGCCGGCTTTACCAGCGTGGGCATGGACGTGGTGATGCTCGGGCCGCTGCCCACGCCCGCGGTCGCGATGCTGACCCATTCGATGCGCGCCGATATCGGCGTGATGATCTCGGCCAGCCACAATCCCTTTGCCGATAACGGCATCAAGCTGTTCGGCCCGGACGGCTACAAGCTGTCCGACGAGGCGGAGGAGTCGATCGAAGCGCTGATCGAGCAGGATGTGCCGCTCGTCCCCTCAGGGAAAATCGGGCGCGCGCGGCGGGTCGACGACGCGGCGGGCCGTTACATCCACTTCGCCAAGTCGACCTTCCCGCAGGCGCTGCGCCTGGACGGCCTGCGCGTCGTGATCGACTGCGCCAACGGGGCCGCCTACAAGGTCGCGCCTGCCGCGCTGTGGGAATTGGGCGCGGACGTGGTCGCGATCGGCGTGACCCCCAACGGCACCAACATCAATGACGGCGTCGGCTCGACCGCGCCGCAGACGCTGGCCGAGACGGTGGTGGCGAGCGGTGCGGACATCGGCATCGCGCTGGACGGCGATGCCGACCGCCTAATCATCGTCGACGAAACCGGCCAGATCGTCGATGGCGACCAGCTGATGGCGATGATCGCGACCAGCTATGCTCGCGAAGGGCGGCTGGCGGGCGGTGGCCTGGTCGCCACCGTCATGTCCAATCTGGGGCTGGAGCGGCATCTGGCCGCGCAAGGGCTTGGCCTGATCCGCACCAAGGTCGGCGACCGCCATGTGCTGGAGGCGATGCGGACGCGCGGTTACAATGTCGGCGGCGAGCAGTCGGGCCATATCATCCTGTCCGACTATGCGCGCACCGGCGACGGGCTGGTCGCCGCCCTCCAGGTGCTGGCCGAGCTGAAGCGCGCGGGCGCCCCCGCCAGCGAGGTGCTGCACCGGTTCGATCCGCTGCCCCAGCTGCTGAAGAATGTCCGCTTCGCAGGCGGCAAGCCGCTGGAGCATGAAAAGGTACAGGGCGTCATCGCCGCCGCCGAGGCGGAACTCGCCGGGCGCGGTCGCCTGGTCATCCGCCCCTCGGGCACCGAGCCGGTGATCCGCGTGATGGCCGAGGGCGAGGACAAGCGCCAGGTCGAAACCCTGGTCGACCGCATCTGCGACGTGGTGCGCGAGGTGGCCGCCTGATGCTGGAGATGCGCCCCGATTGCGAGCGCTGCGGCGCGGACCTGCCGCCGTCACAGGGCGGCGCGTTCATCTGCTCGCTGGAGACGACCTTCTGCGCCGAATGCGCCGACGAACTGGACGAGATCTGCCCCGATTGCGGCGGCGAGCTGCTCGACCGGCCGACCCGCATGGGCCGCGTGCTGAAGGCCAATCCCGCCTCGACGCAAGGCCGTTTTCGCGGCTGATCTCGACCCCGCGTGCCCGCCGCTCTATGCGGGCATCATCACTTTGAAGGAGTTTCCATGCCCCAGCTCGTCCTGATCCGCCACGGCCAGTCCGCCTGGAATCTCGAGAACCGCTTCACCGGCTGGTGGGATGTCGACGTCACCGCGCAGGGCGCGGCCGAGGCGCGCGCGGCGGGTGCGATGATGGCCGAGAAGGGCCTCGACTTCGATCTGACCTTCACCAGCCTTCAGACCCGCGCGATCAAGACGCTGAACCTGGCGCTGGAGACGATGGGCCGCCTCTGGCTGCCGACCGAGAAGCACTGGCGGCTGAACGAGCGCCATTATGGCGGGCTGACCGGCCTGGACAAGGCCGAGACGGCGGCCAAGCATGGCGACGAGCAGGTCAAGATCTGGCGCCGCAGCTTCGACGTGCCCCCGCCCCCGGCGGACGCGGGCGGCGAGTTCGACGTGTCGGGCGACCGCCGCTATGCGGGTATCGACGTGCCCCGGACCGAGAGCCTGAAGGACACGATCGCGCGCGTCCTGCCCTATTGGGAAGAGCGCATCGCCCCCGCGCTGCGCGACGGCAACCGCGTGCTGATCTCGGCGCACGGCAACTCGCTGCGCGCGCTGGTCAAGCATCTGTCGAACATCCCCGACGACGAGATCACGAGCCTGGAAATCCCGACCGCGCAGCCGATCGTCTACGAACTGGCCGACGACCTGACGCCGACGGATCGCTACTATCTGTCGGAACGCTGATGGGGTCTCGGGGTGGTCGGACGCACGGCCACCCCGGGTTTTGCTGCACGCGAAGCGTGTCGCCGTGCTGGGCAGACGTCATCCCTTGGCCTTCGACTTCGCTCAGGCTGAACGGGGTTGGGTGGTTTTGCTCGTTTCCAACCTCCGCGCGTGCTTTCAAATGCGCACAAGTCATTCCCAACGTCCGTTCGGGCTGAGCGAAGTCGAAGCCCACGCCCCACGCTTCGCCAAAAATCGCACAGCCCCTGCCCGAACGCATACGGAAACTTGCCCCCCTCGCCCCGTCCCGCTAGTCACCCGCTTCCCCAAGGCACCGGGGCCAGAGGGGCGAAGGCGGAACAGCGGATATGATGTCGGTCGGGATCATCATGGGGTCCACATCGGACTGGGAAACCATGCGGCACGCCGCCGAGACACTGGAGGCGCTGGGCGTCGCGCACGAAACCCGTGTCGTCTCCGCGCATCGCACGCCGCAGCGTCTGTATGATTATGCCACCACCGCCGCCGATCGCGGGATCAAGGTCATCATCGCGGGCGCGGGCGGGGCGGCGCATCTGCCGGGCATGGCCGCGTCGATGACGCATCTGCCGGTGCTGGGCGTGCCGGTCGAATCCAAGGCGCTGAAGGGCATGGATAGCCTGCTCTCGATCGTCCAGATGCCCGGCGGCATCCCGGTCGGCACGCTCGCCATCGGCAAGGCGGGTGCGATCAATGCCGGTCTTCTCGCCGCGTCGATCCTGTCGCTGTCCGACGAAGACCTCGCCGAGCGGCTGAAGGCGTGGCGCCAGCGCCAGACCGACAGCGTCGCCAACGATCCGCAAGGGTAAGACCAGAATGCTGAAGCCGGGTTCGACGATCGGGATTTTGGGTGGCGGCCAGCTGGGCCGGATGCTGGCGGTGGCCGCCGCGCAGCTGGGCTATCGCACCCATGTGCTGGCCCCCGATGAAGAGAGCGTGGCGGCGCAGACCGCCTCCTCGCTGACCCGTGCCGATTATCACAACACGGTCGTGCTCGCCGATTTCGCCGCCGCCTGCGACGTGGTGACGTACGAGTTCGAGAATGTCGACGTGACGCCGGTCGAATGGTTGGCGGAGCGCCTGCCGGTCCACCCCGCGCCCACCGCCTTGCGCGTCGCGCAGGACCGGATCGCCGAGAAGAGCTTTGTCGAGAAGGTCGGTGGCCGCCCCGCCCCCTGGGCGTCGGTGAACTGCGCCGCCGACCTGACCGCCGCGCTGGAGCGGATCGGCTGCCCCGCGATCCTGAAGACCACCCGCTTCGGCTATGACGGCAAGGGTCAGGCGCTGATCCGCGACATGGCCGACGCGCCCGCCGCCTGGGAGGCGATCGGGGGCCCGGCGGTGTTGGAGGGCTTCATCCATTTCAGCCACGAATTCTCGATCCTGGTGGCGCGCGGGATCGACGGGACGACGGTCCGCTACGACCCGCCGCACAATGTCCACCGCGACGCGATCCTGCGCACCTCCACCCTGCCCGCGCCCGCCGAGATCGCTACCCAGGCCGAGGAGGCGACCGCGCTCGCCATCCGCATCGCCGAGGAGCTGGGCTATGTCGGCGTGCTGGCCTGCGAGTTCTTCGCGACCGAGAACGGCCCCGTCTTCAACGAGATGGCACCCCGCGTCCATAATTCGGGGCATTGGACGATCGAGGGCGCCGAAACCTCGCAGTTCGAGAATCATATCCGCGCGATCTGCGGTCTGCCGCTCGGCGACACGTCGCTGACTGGCGCGCGGGTCGCGATGGAGAACCTGATCGGCGACGACGTCTGGGAAGGCGCGCTGACCGAAAAGGGAACGCACCTCCATCTGTACGGCAAGGCGGAGTCGCGGCCCGGCCGCAAGATGGGGCACATCACGCGGGTGGTGCGCTGATCGGCTGATCCGCGCACCCCGGCCGGACCGTCACGCCCGCGCCCATTCCTCACCTACCCGGCGCAGCACGTCGAGCGGTACGCGGCCGTGGCGCAGGACGGCGGTGTGGAACGCCTTCAGGTCGAACGCCGCGCCCTTCTGCTTCTTCGCCAGATCGCGAATGCCGACGAACACCGAGTGGCCCAGCTTGTAGCTGGCCGCCTGGCCGGGATTGACGCAGTAACGCTCCACCTCGCGCGTGGCGAAGCCCTCCGCCTCGCCCTCGGCCTCGGCGAAATGGCGGATCGCCTGTTCGCGGGTCCAGCGCAGATGGTGGATGCCGGTATCGACGACGCAGCGATTGGCGCGGAACAGCAGGAACTTCAGATAACCCAGCTGCCCGAGCGGATCGTCGTCATACATGCCGATCTCGTCCGCCAACTGCTCGGCATAGAGCGCCCAGCCCTCGCCATAGCCCGAAAAGCCGTTAATCTTGCGGATGAGCGGCAGCCGCGTGTTGGACAGCGCCAGCCCGCCCTCCAGCTGATGGCCCGGCAGCCCTTCGTGATAGACGGTCGTCGCGAGGCAAAATTTGGGCCAGTCGGCGCTGTCCTTCAGGTTGAAATAGACGAGACCCGGACGCGAGCCGTCGATCGCGGGCCCCTGCGCAAAGGCCGCCGCCGCGCCCGCCTCGGTCTGTGGGGGCACGCGGCGCACCTCGAAGCTATAGGGTGGTGTCCGCTCGAACACCTGGGGCAGGCGGGTGCGGATCGCATCCAGCCGTGCATTGCAATAGGCGATGGCGGCGCGCTTGCCCTCGTCGGTATTGGGATAGAGCTGGTCCGGGTTCTTGTAGAGCGCGGCCATGCGCTCGCCCACCGTCCCCCTGCTATATCCCTGTTTCTTCAGCAGCGCGTCGAGCCGCGCGGACAGCATCGCCGCCTGTTCGCGGCCGAAGCGGTGCACTTCGTCGGGCGAGAAGCTGGTGGTCGTGTTCGCCTTCAACGCGACCGGATAATATGCCGGGCCCTGGGGCAGTTTCCACACGCCCGCGTCATGCGTGGCCTTGCTCCGCAGCGTCTTGGCATAGGCGATCTGGCGGTCGAGTGCGGGCAGTATCTCCGCTTCGTAGATCGTCGCCGCTTGCCGAGCATAGCGATCGCCGAGCCGCTTGTCCTTGGTACGGCGGGCAATCGACTGGACGACCAGCGCCTGATCGGCGGGCTGGCGGGTGTTGACCATCTGTTCGAGTGCGAGGTCGAGGATGAAGTCGGGTGGCACCACGCCCTGCCCCGCGTCATGGCGCATCCGGTCGGTCTGCGCGTCCATCTGGCTGGCGAAGGCGCGCAGCCGCATCAGATAGGCATCGGCGTTCCCGGCGGTCGCGATCTTGTGCTTGGTGTCGAGAAAGTCGGGAACCGACTGGTACGCGCCCGACAGCTGCGACACGACATAGGGGCTGGGACCATAGGAACTGCCGCCAAAATCGAACGCCTGCACGGCCTCGGCCGAGCGACGGGTGTAGAGTACCGATTCCAGGTCGATCCGCTCTTCGGGCGACAGGGTCGCGGGGTCGATCGCCGCCAATCGGGTCAGATCGGCCTTGGTCGCCGCCTTCGCCGCGGCGATTCCCGCTGGCGACTGGTCGGAAAGCTTGCTGCGCAGATCGGCATTGGCGCCGGTGTCGAGGCCGAGATTGGTCGCCGCCTCGGGACTGCGGCGGAGCTGTTCCTGGACCAGCGTGTCGAACAGCGCGGTCAGGCGGGTCGCGGGCGTGTTCTGGGCGACGACGCCCTCGCTGCCCGCCGCCACGGCGAGCGCGGCCGAGCCTCCCAGGAAATGCCGCCGGTCAATCATGCTGGTCCCCTTTTTCGGTTTTCGGGGGGCAGCGTAACGGAATCGGACGGGAATTGAAGCGGTTATGTCGTGGGGTTCAGCCCTTGGGCTTCGACTTCGCTCAGCCTGAACGGCGGTTGGGGTGTGGGGCATTTCACCACAGCCGTTCAGGCTGAGCGAAGTCGAAGCCCACGCCTCCCCCCCACGAAAAAGGGCGGTCCGCCATTCGACGCACCGCCCTTCTCCAAACGCACAGCGGGAAATTACCCCGCCCGCGTCCCCGACAACGGGAAGCTGCCGAACGCCCCCGCGCCGACCGAACCGGTCAGTGCGTCGCCATCGGCGGTCGCCTCGCAGTCCAGCGTCATCGGCATGGGCGAGGAGATCGACATCTTCCAGCTGATCGTGTTGCCGGATACGTCGCCTTCGATCTCCATCGACCCCATCTGGCCGCCGCCCGAACCGGTGAAGCGATCGCCCTCGGTCGTGACGGTCAGCGTCATCTCCTGATCGCCCAGCGGCGACTTCACGATGCAGTTCCAGGTCCCGTCGATATCGGCCATCGTCACTCTCCCTTACTGTGCCGCCGGGGCGGGTGCGACGACCGCCGCCGGTTCGATCACCTCGACGGGCAGGCCCAGCGTATCCAGCTGCGGCTTGACCGTCTTGGCATCGCCGACCACCACCCAGACGAACTGCTTCGGGTTCAACGCCGCCTGGATCGACTTGTTCAGCTCCGGCAGGGTCATCGCCTGATAACGCCGGGTGATCGTCGCATAGTAATTGTCCGGACGGTGCAGCAGGTCGTTGGTCTGCATCGCCGACAGGACCGCGTCAGAGGTCTCGAAATTGCCCGACAGCGAACGGATCGCACCGGTGATCGCACGGTCGAACTCGACCTGATCCATCGGCTTGGCGGTCAGGAATTCGGTCACGTCGCTGCGCAGCGCGTCGATCGACGGGCCGGTCTTGTCCGCCTGCACCGGCGCCGACATGATATAGGGCGCCGCGAATTCGGACGTCTGGAACCCGCCGCGCACGCCGTAGGACCAGTGCTTGGTTTCGCGGATGTCGGTGTTGATCCGGCTGAGGAAGCTGCCGCCCAGCGCGTCGTTGGCGGTGTTGACCAGCAACATGTCGTCGGTGCCCTTCAGCGGCGTCGGGGCGCCCGCCATGATCATCGACTGCGGGCTGTCCGGCCGGTCGACCAGCACGATCTTCGGCGCGGACGGCTGGCCCGCGGCGAAATTCTTCACGCCCGCGGTGCCGGTCCCCTTCCAGTCGCCGAAGACGCGGTCGAGCGCCGCCTTCACCTCGGCCAGCGGACGGTCCGAGGTGACAAAGATCTTCGCCTTGTCGGGGCGCAGCCACGCCTGCTGGAATGCGACCAGCTGGTCGCGGGTCATCGCCGCCACCGCATTCGGATCCCCCGCGCCTTGCGCCTTCGCATAAGGGCTGGTCGGACCATAGACGAGCGGCGGCAGGACGCGACCCGCCAGCCCCTGCGGGCTGGTCAGTTCCTGCTTGATGCCCGCCAGCGTCTGCGTCTTCACCCGCGCCAGTTCGGGATCGGGGAAGGCCGGATTACGGACGATATCGGCATAGAGGTCGAGCGCGGGGGCCAGATTGGCGCTGGGCACGTCCAGCCCGACGACCGTGCGGTCGTTCGTCGCGCTCGACCCGATCGAGGCGCCCAGCCGCTCCTGCTCCTCGGCGATCGCGATGGTGTTGCGGTGGGTCGTGCCCTCGTCCAGCATCGACAGGGTCATGCGCTGCGTGCCCAACTTGCCGGGCACGTCGGCGGCGACACCGGCGTCGAACGACATCGCGATCTGCGTCACGGGCACGGCGGTGCGCTGCGCGTAGACCAGCTCGATGCCATTGGCCAGGCGGCTGCGCGCGACGGTCGGGAAGCTCAGCAGCTTGACCTGCCCGACCTCGGGCAGCGCCCCGCGCGTGCCCTTGGCGGGCTGGTCGGGGGCGGCGGGCACGGCGGCGCGCGGCGGCACCTTGGCCTCTTCATAGGCATCGCGCGCACCCGGCACGACGGTCAGCGTATAGGTCGGGCGCGACAGCCACTTGTCGGCCGCCGCCTTCACGGTTGCGGGCGTCTGGGCCGCGATCGCCTCCAGCTGCTTCTTATACTTGCCCGGATCGTTCGAGTAGAGCGCGCCCTCGGCCAGGGCGACGGCCTTGCCGCCGAAGCCGCCGACCGATTCCAGCCCCTGGACGCGGCTCGACACGAAGCGGGTCACGGCACGCTGCACTTCGTCGGCGGTCGGGCCGTTCTTCAGGAAGTCGGCCAGGATCTCCTGCATCCGCTTGTCGACCACCGCCGGGTCGACGCCGGGACGCACGATCGCCATCATGTTGAACATGCCGACCTGCGAGAAGGGCCGGTCGCCCGCCGACACCTGCACCGCCAGCTTCTCCTGCTTGACCAGGATATTGTCGAGCCGCGACGAGGCGAGGCCACCCAGGATCGAGCCCGCCACGACCAGCGAGGCGCTTTCGGGATCGTTCAGCCCGGGCACCGCCCAGTTGCGGCTGATCATGACGGCGGCGACGCGGTCCTTCATCACCTCGTTCACCGGCGCCGGCAGGGTCGGGATGGTGACGGTCGGCAGGAGGCTCTTCGGCCCCGGCTTGATCGCGCCGAAATACTTCTCGACGAGCGGCTTGGCGGTGGCGGCGTCGATGTCGCCCGCCAGCACCAGCACGGCGTTGTTCGGGCCGTAATGGCTCCGGAACCAGTCCTTCACCGTGTCGAGCGACGCGGCGTCCAGATCGGCCATCGAACCGATCGTGGTGTGGCCATAGGGGTGATCGGCCGGGAACAGGCCCTGGATGACCTTATACTGGGTCAGACCGTAAGGCTGGTTGTCGCCCTGGCGCTTCTCGTTCTGGACGACGCCACGCTGTTCATCCAGAACGCCTTGCGTCACCGCGCCGAGCAGATAGCCCATGCGGTCCGACTCCAGGAACAGCGCGCGGTCGAGCGCGGCGGTCGGCACCGTCTCGAAATAATTGGTCCGGTCGAAATAGGTGGTGCCGTTATAGTCGGTCGCACCCACCGACTTGAGCGGCGCGAAGAAGTCGCCCGGCGCATTCTCCGATCCGTTGAACATCAGATGTTCGAAGAGGTGCGCGAAACCGGTCTTGCCCTTGGGCTCATGCTTCGACCCGACATCGTACCACACGCTGACCGCGACGACCGGCGCCTTGCGGTCGGTATGGACGACGACGCGCAGGCCGTTCTTCAGGGTGAAGGTCTGATAGGGGATGTCGACCGCCTTCACGAGGGTCGATACGGGCGCGGGCTTGGCCTGAGAGCTTTGGGGGGCCTTCGGAGCTGCCTGGGCCCAAAGCGCCTGCCCCGGCGCGACGACCGCAAGGGCGGCGGCGCCGGTCAGCGCCACGGACTTGATACGCATATCTCTTGAGTCTCCCCACTCGGTGTATCGCCGGACCATAGCGGGCGCGCGGCGGACTGCAATCCGCGATGACGAACGGAATTCACTCGAAAAATCGCCGAACCCTTTCGCTATCGAAACAGCCATCCCATGTTGCGGATACGAAATTCTACCAGCACCTTGTGTTGCCGAAATGCAACACCATCTGACCTGGAAAGCGACAGGAACCCCAGATGAACCTCGAAAAATTCACCGACCGCGCCAAAGGCTTTCTGCAAGCCGCGCAGACCGTGGCCATCCGCAACAGCCATCAGCGTATCGCCCCCGAACATCTCCTCAAGGCGCTGATCGAGGACGATCAGGGCATGGCGGCCGGCCTGATCCAGGCGGCGGGCGGCGACGCCAAGCGTGTCGAGCGTGAAACCGATACGGCCTTGGCCAAAATCCCGGCCGTCTCCGGCTCGGGCGCGCAGAGCTCGCCCGGCCTCGACAATGATCTGGTCCGCGTGCTCGATCAGGCCGAACAAGTCGCACAGAAAGCGGGCGACAGCTTCGTCACCGTCGAACGTCTGCTGCTCGCCCTCACCCTGGCCTCGACCAATGCGGCGGGCAAGGCGCTGGCGGCGGGCGGTGTGACCCCGCAAGCGCTCAACGGCGCGATCGAGCAACTGCGTCAGGGCCGCACCGCCGATACGGCGGGGGCGGAGGACCGATACGACGCGCTCAAGAAATTCGCCCGCGACCTGACCCAGGTGGCGCGCGACGGCAAGCTCGACCCCGTGATCGGCCGCGACGAGGAAATCCGCCGCACCATCCAGATCCTCGCGCGTCGGACCAAGAACAACCCCGCACTGATCGGTGAGCCCGGCGTCGGCAAGACCGCGATCGCCGAAGGCCTGGCGCTGCGCATCGCCAATGGCGACGTGCCCGACACGCTGAAGGACCGCAAGCTGATGGCGCTCGACATGGGCGCGCTGATCGCAGGTGCGAAATATCGCGGCGAGTTCGAGGAGCGGCTGAAGGGCGTGCTCGACGAGGTGAAGGCCGCCGAGGGCGACATCATCCTGTTCATCGACGAGATGCACACGCTGATCGGCGCAGGGAAAGGCGACGGGGCGATGGACGCCTCCAACCTGCTAAAGCCTGCCCTGGCCCGCGGCGAGTTGCACTGCGTCGGCGCGACCACGCTCGACGAGTATCGCAAGTACGTCGAAAAGGATCCCGCCCTCCAGCGGCGGTTCCAGCCGGTGTTCGTCGGCGAGCCGACGGTCGAGGACACCATCTCGATCCTGCGTGGCCTCAAGGAAAAGTACGAACTCCATCACGGCGTGCGCATCACCGACGGCGCGCTGGTGGCGGCGGCGACCCTGTCGAACCGCTACATCACCGACCGCTTCCTGCCCGACAAGGCGATCGACCTGATGGACGAGGCCGCCAGCCGCATCCGCATGGAGGTGGAGTCCAAGCCCGAGGAGATCGAGACGCTCGACCGCCGCATCCTGCGCCTGAAGATCGAGCGCGAGGGGCTGCGCCGTGAGAGCGACGCCGCCAGCATCGACCGGCTGGAGCATCTGGAGGAGGAACTCGCCAATCTGGAGGAGCAGTCGCACGCGCTGACCCAGCGCTGGCAGGCCGAGAAGGACAAGATCGCGGGCGAGGCCCGCTTAAAGGAACAACTCGACCAGGCGCGGATCGAACTCGACCAGGCGCAGCGTAGCGGTGACCTCGCCAAGGCGGGTGAGCTGTCCTACGGCCGCATCCCGCAGTTGGAGAAGCAACTGGCCGAAGCCCAGTCCGCGACCGAGGGCGCGATGCTGCGCGAGGAAGTCACCGCCGACGATATCGCGGGCGTGGTCAGCCGCTGGACCGGCGTGCCCGTCGACCGGATGATGCAGGGCGAGCGCGAAAAGCTGCTCCGCATGGAGGAGGTGATCGGCAAGCGCGTCATCGGACAGGAGGATGCGGTCCGCGCCGTCTCCACCGCCGTCCGCCGCGCGCGGGCGGGGCTACAGGATCCGAACCGGCCGCTCGGGTCGTTCCTGTTCCTCGGGCCGACGGGTGTGGGCAAGACCGAGTTGACCAAGGCGCTCGCCGAATTCCTGTTCGACGATCCCTCCGCCATGGTGCGCATCGACATGAGCGAGTTCATGGAGAAGCACAGCGTCGCCCGGCTGATCGGCGCCCCTCCCGGCTATGTCGGCTATGAGGAAGGCGGCGTCCTGACCGAGGCGGTGCGGCGGCGGCCCTATCAGGTCGTGCTGTTCGACGAGGTCGAGAAGGCGCATGGCGACGTGTTCAACGTGCTGCTCCAGGTGCTGGACGACGGTCGCCTAACCGATGGCCAGGGGCGGACGGTCGACTTCTCAAACACGCTGATCATCCTGACCTCGAACCTGGGCAGCCAGTATCTGGCCAATGTCGAGGACGGGCAGAGCGTCGAGAGTGTCGAGCCACAGGTGATGGAGATCGTACGCGGCCATTTCCGCCCCGAATTCCTCAACCGGCTGGACGAGATCATCCTGTTCCACCGGCTGGGCCAGAGCCATATGGGGCCGATCGTCGACATCCAGGTCGACCGCGTCGCCAAGCTGCTCAGCGATCGCAAGATCACCCTACACCTGACCGAGGCGGCACGCGAGTGGCTGGGCCGGGTGGGGTACGACCCGGTCTATGGCGCGCGTCCCTTGCGCCGCGCGGTGCAACGCCACCTGCAGGATCCGCTGGCCGAGGAAATCCTGCGCGGGCATGTGAAGGACGGGTCGACCGTCACCGTGGACGAAGGCGACGGCAAGCTGGCGCTGTCGGTCTCCTAACGCCCCCCCTTCCCTCTCCCCTCATGGAGGGGAGAGGGTTGCGCAGACTTGGTCTTTGCAAAAGCAAAGACTTAGTCGGAGCTGGGTGAGGGGTGGGCGCGCGAAGCGCGCGCGAGCCCTTGGGCTCGCTCGCCCCCTCACCCAAGCTGCGCTAGCCAGCAAGCTGGCAAGCTGGCAAGCTGGCAAGCTGGCAAGCTGGCAAGCTGGCAAGCTCCGCTAACCCTCTCCCCTATCCAAGGGAGAGGGAAAGAATAAGCCATCATGAATAGCGATGGGGCGAACGCGACCACGCAGTCTTCGGACATGAAAAAACGGCGGGCATCGCTGCCCGCCGTTTCTTTCGTGTCTGCAACCAGCCTTACAGGTCGATGGTGAAGCTGGTGAAGATATACCGCCCCGCCGCATCATAGATGCCCGGATAGGTGTTGCCGTTGCCGAACGAACCGATCGGCGCAGCCGTCGAGCTGAGGATCGGCGGCGTCTTGTCGAGCAGGTTGTTGGCACCGATGCGCAGCGTGTACTTGTTCTCGATCCGCGCCGAGACGGCGAGGTCGAAATAGTTCTGCGCGGGCACGCGGGCGTCGCGGGCGTAGAAGGAGCCCGCCAGGTCGCTGTCGCCGCTGGTCCGCTCGAAGCGGGTCGGCGACAGGTGACGCCAGGTGCCGGAGATGCCGATACCGTTCGAGTTGTTCCACGACAGCACGGCGCGGTGACGCCACTTGGACTGCGGGAAACCGCACTGCGCGCCGTAGAGACCGGCGCAGTCGAACTCCGCACCGACCTTCGAGGAGGTCAGTTCGTCGACATAGGTGCCGCTGATGCCCGCGCTGAACGTGCCCGCCGTGGCGGTGCGCAGCGTGTAGTTCGCCGACACGTCGATACCGCGGGTCTTGAGCGTCCCGGCATTGACGTTGGTGTCGACGACATAGCCCTGCGGCGTCTGCCACAGCGTGCCGTTGGCGTCGCGACGGATCGCACCGCACAGCGTCGGGTTGCCGGTCTGCAGGCACTGGTTGAGGATCGTGTCGGCACCGATGACGCCGATGATGTCCTTCACCTTGATGCTGAACAAATCGACCGTGGCGGTGAAGCCGCGCAGGAAGCTCGGCTGGAGCACCGCACCGACGGTGAAGGTGTCGGCCGTTTCCGGACGCAGGTTCGGGTTGCCGCCGACCAGGCCGTTATACTGTTCCGACGGATTCGCCGAGATCAGGCCGAAGCGGTTGGCGGGCACGCCGATACGGGCGCACTGGGCGGCGGTGTTGCCGTTGACCAGCCCGTTGACCGCCGCGCCTGCGCAGGGGTCGGTGGCGCCGTCGATCTGGACCGACTGGGCGACGAACAGTTCCTGGATGTTCGGCGCGCGGACGGCGCGGTTGTAACCGCCGCGGAAGGTCAGGTCGCGCACCGGCGCCCAGGTCAGCTGGCCCTTATACGAGCTGACCGAACCGGCCGTGCTGTAGTGCGAGAAGCGATAGCCGCCCTCAAGCGTCAGTTCGTGGAAGAACGGACGATCGGTGACCAGCGGGATCTGGATTTCGCCGAACACTTCCTTGACGTCATACTGACCCGAATTGGGCAGGGTCGGACCGCCCTGACCGGCCAGGTCGCCGCTCTGGAAGGCCTGATCGACTTCGAGGCTCAGCTGCTCCTTGCGATATTCCGCGCCGATCGACAGGCCGATGCCCTCGTCCGACCAGGGCGACTGGATGCCATATTCGCCGCCACGGAAGTTGACCGCGCCGCTGACCACGGTTTCCTTGGTCTGGCCCTGCTGGAAGCCCGCCTGCTGCACATAGTTCAGCGCGGCGGCCGTGATGGGCTGCGCACCGAAGATGTTGAGCGGCACGCAATTGGGGTCCGAACCATCGACCACCGAACGGCAGACCGGGTTGGCGGCCGTGCCGATCACGTCGAGCGCGCGGGTCGTCTTCGACACCGAGAACTCGTTGCGATAGATCAGGTTGTACTTGGTCGTGCCATATTGGCCGTAAGCGTCGTACGAGATGCCGCGATCCAGGTCGCCGCGCACGCCCAGCACGAAGCGGTACGACGTGTGCGTGATGTCCGCCTGGCGACCGCCGCCCTCGACGTTGCGGCGCCCGATCAGGACATTGGCCTTGTTATAGGTCGTGCCGTCCGGGTTGGTGAACGCGATCGGGTTGCCGTTCGCATCCGACACCAGGTTGGTCGCGCGACAGAAGGTCGCGACCTGCAGCGCCGACAGCAACGGGTTGTTGCAGTTCAGCGTCTGGGTGTTGCTGAAGTCGCCCGACGGCGCGATCTGGGCGACCGTGCGGTCGTCCATGAAGTTGAACTCGGCATAGGGCTTCAGCGCGTCGCTGACGTCGTAATGCGCCATGAACCCGGCGGTGAAGCGCTTGTCCGGCCGCTGGTAATAGTTGAGCGGGTTGGCGTTGTAGAGCGTGGTGCCCGGAACCAGCTGGCCTGCCGAGTTCAGCGTGTAGCTGGTCGGCGGTCCGCCCTGGACGGCATCGCCCAGCGTGAAGTTCGCAGGCGCAGCGGTCGCCGAACCGCCGCAGCGATAATCGGCGCCGGTGTTGCCGGCGGGCGCGTTCAGGCTGCAGGCGCTATAGTCGCGGCGGCCCTGGGTGATCGCCTGGATCTCGCGATAGCCCATGTAACCGACGATATGGCCCTTGCCGTCTTCGGTGCCGGTGCCGAGCTTCAGGTTGACGTCGAACTGCTGGCCGTCGGCCACCACGCCGCTGGGCGAGGGATAGCCCGCCGCCGCCGCCAGGCCCTGGAACCGGGCGCTGTCGTTATTGTGGTTGTACAGGCCATAGGACGAGGTGAGGCTGAGGCCCTTATAGTCCGTGTCGAGCACGAAGTTCACGACGCCCGCGACGGCGTCCGAACCATAGACCGACGAGGCACCGCCGGTCAGCACGTCGACGCGCTTGATCAGCGCCTGCGGGATGACGTTGACGTCGGCGGCCGAGCTCTTCGACACCGGATCGCCCGGCATCAGGCGACGGCCGTTGACCAGGACCAGGGTGCGCTGGTCGCCCAGGTTGCGCAGGTTCAGCGTCGCCGTACCGGTCGAGCCGTTCGACACCGACGAGGTCTGGGTCGCGAAGGACTGCGGCAGGGTGTTCAGCACGTCCTCGATACGCGATCCGCCGCGGATCTGGATGTCCTCGGCGGTGACGACCGAGATCGGGCTGGCCGAGGTCAGGTTGGGGTTGGAGATGCGCGAACCGGTGACGACGATGTCGCCGCCCGCGCTGGCCGGCGCCGCGCTCTGGTCGGCGGCCTGATCGGCACCCTGGGTCGCGGGCACGGTGGTCCCGGCATTCTGGTTGGCGGTCGTCTGGTCCTGCGCGAGCGCGGGCGCGCTCAGCAGCATCGACAGCGGCGCCACGGTCGCCATCAAGGCGACACGGCGCTGGCCGATCCACGAATTGGTCATGAACATTACCCCTTTTCCATCTTCCGTGCAGCACGTGGGCCGAACGGGACTCCGTGATCATGAAACATTTTTGTGTTTCATTCCGGAATGTTGCCTGATTGGGGCGAACAGGGACCACTGTAAAGACAGGAAAAACCCTAAAACCCACGACAGGTGCACACCTGTCGCAAAAATGACACTATGTTCAACATATCGGGTTACGAAGTGCCAAAATCACGGCCAGTGACAGGAACCATCATAGGTTATAAACACAACAAATGACATTGTTGCTGTCACAATCGAGTTCACTGCAAGATTGTTACAAGCGCCGTTGGTCCGCACCGCTCGCCGCATGAGAGACCGGGATCTTGATCTCCATTATAAGTGCGCGATGGGACGACCCGCGACGAATTCGATCGGATCGTGCCCGGTCGGCCAGGGGACGTGCCGCTCGGGTATTGACGGAAACCGGGCCGCGATCGCCCGGCAAGGTTTAGGGCATCGGCCCCGTCACCAGCAGCGGGTCGAGCTTGCGCCCACGCCATTGCAGGCTCCAGTGGAGATGCGGCCCCGTCGCGCGGCCGGTGGCGCCGACCGCGCCGATCGGCTGGCCCTGGCGGACATGGTCGCCGACGCGGACGTCGATGCGCGACAGATGCAGGAAGGCGCTGTTCAGCCCCTGCCCATGGTCGAGCATCAGCAAATGGCCTTCCAGCGTGAAGGGGGTTTCGGCCGCCAGGATCACGACGCCATCGGCGGGCGCGCGGACGATGGTACCGGTCGCAGCGGCGATGTCGGTGCCCGAATGATAGCTGCCCGGCTCGCCGCGATAGATACGCTGCGCGCCGAACAGGCCCGAGATGCGGCCCGTCACCGGCCATGTCGGCGCCTGACGCCAGCCGGTCGCATCGGTCGTTAGCGCGCGGGCGGCGCGGATCTGCTCCAGCTCGGATGGGCGCAACCGCTGGAACTCGGGGTCGGGCACGGGATATTTGGGCAGCCGGTCCAGCCGCTCGATCCGCCAGGCGCGCAGCGCGATGGTCAGCAGTTGGCGAAACCGACGGCCATCGGCGAAATTCGCCACCAGTTCGGCCGAGGGCCCGGCATCGCGATCGAACCCGGCAAGAAAGCTGCCGTCCGGGGCCAGCGGCAATGCCTCTCCGTCCAGCGTCACCGACACCGCGCCGGTCGGGGCCTGCCCCCGGATCAATCCGCCCTGGCTCAGCTGGCCGGTCCAGCGAAAGGACGAGGATGGTGGCGCGACCGGCGCTTGAAGGGGAAGCGTCGCCTGTCCGACGGACGAGGCGCAGAGGGTCAGCAGTAGCGCGACGCCGCCCCCGACCCTCATTGCGGGCTCAGCACCTGCGCGGTGGCTTGGGCATCGACATAGGCTTCCTGCCGCTCGGCGCTCCAATATTTCAGGTCTTCCAGCGGAATGCGCCGTCCGGTCACCGCACAGACGACATGATCGCCCGGCGACAGGACGCGAAAACCATTGGCCAGATAATGAAGCCGCGCGGGGCGATCGGTGTTCGTCATCAACATGGGTCTGCCTTGGATGAAAGAAGCCTGGGGATCAAAGAAGCGTGGGCTGGTTCGGCGTGCCCGATTTGGGCTGGGACTGGTCGGCCTTGGGCTCCCGCTTGGGCTTGTCATAGGTTTTGGCGGCGGGGCGCTCAAGTCCACCTCCGTCCACCGCCACGTCCACGGTCCCGTCGCGGAAACGCAGGGTCAGCGTGTCGGCCGCTCGTGCCGCCTCCGCTGAAGACAGCGTCTCGCCGCCCGGCCGTGCGGTGATCCGAGCATAGCCGCGCTCCAGGATACGGTCGGGGTTGAGCGACTGGACCAGCCGCCAGGTCGAGGCCAGCCGGTCGCGCCCACGCTCCACCTGCCGCTCCAGGATGGCGGGGCGCAGCGCGGCGCCTGCGCGGTCCAGCCCGCCGCGCGCCAGCGTCACCCGCCGCTCCAGTCCCCGATCGAGCCGCGCCCCCGCCTCGTCCGCGCGCTGGCGCTGCGGGCCCAGCAGCTGGTCGCGCTTGGGCAGCAGCCGCGCCATGGCGTCCAGCCGCTCGCGCCCGCGCTCGACATAGCGCCGCGCGCAGCGTTCGGCGCGCTGGCCATGCGCGGCGACGGTCAGGCGGATATCGGCGAGCACCGGCACCGCGATCTCGGCCGCCGCCGTGGGGGTGGGGGCGCGGAGGTCGGCGGCATAGTCGCACAAAGTCGTATCGGTCTCATGCCCCACCGCCGAGATGATCGGGATCGAGCATTCGGCCACCGCGCGGACGACGATCTCCTCGTTGAACGACCAGAGATCCTCGATCGAGCCGCCGCCACGTGCGACGATCACCAGATCGGGGCGCGGCACCGGGCCGCCGGGCTGGATCGCATCGAAGCCCCGGATCGCGGCCGCGACCTCCTTCGCTGAGCCCTCGCCCTGCACCTTGACCGGCCAGACGATGACATGGGTGGGGCAGCGATCCTCCAGCCGGTGCAGAATGTCGCGGATCACCGCGCCCGTGGGCGAGGTAACGACGCCGATCACCGGCGGCATGAAGGGCAGTGGCTTCTTGCGATCCCGGTCGAACAACCCCTCGCCCGCCAGTTTCGCCTTCAGCTTTTCGAGCAGCGCCATCAGCGCGCCCGCGCCCGCCAGCTCCATCCGCTCGACGACGATCTGGTATTTGGACCGGCCGGGGAAGGTGGTCAGGCGGCCGGTGGCGATCACCTCCACCCCGTCCTGCGGCTGGAACGGCAAGCTGTTCGCCGCCCCCTTCCACATCACCGCGTCGATGACGGCATTCTCGTCCTTCAGGCTCATATAGACATGGCCCGAGGTGGCGCGCTTATAGCCCGAAATCTCGCCACGCAGGCGGACATGACCGAACTCGCCCTCCACCATCCGCTTCAGCTTCAGGCTGAGTTCGCCGACCGATAGCGCGAGCGCGTTGTCGCCGGCGATCTCCTCGGCTACCAGCCTTGCACTTTCGTCATAGGGATAAGGATCGGGCATGAACGTCCTGCTGCTGGGATCGGGTGGCCGCGAACATGCGCTGGCATGGAAGCTGGCACAGTCGAACGGGTTAGATACGCTCTACGCCGCGCCCGGCAACCCCGGTATCGCGCAGCATGCGACCTGCGTCGCGCTGAACGCGACCGATCACGCCGCCGTGGTGGCGTTCGTGAAGGAGCATGGCATCGGCCTGGTCGTGGTCGGCCCGGAAGCGCCGTTGGTCGACGGCCTGGCCGATTCGCTGCGTGCGGCGGGCGTGCCGGTGTTCGGGCCGAGCAAGGCCGCCGCGCAGCTGGAGGGGTCGAAGGGCTTCACCAAGGATCTGTGCCGCCGCGCCGACATCCCGACCGCCGGCTATGTCCGGGTGAACACGCTGGCTGAGGCGCAAGCCGCGCTCGCCACGACCTTCGGCCTGCCGGTCGTCATCAAGGCCGATGGCCTGGCGGCGGGCAAGGGCGTGACCGTCGCCTTCACCAAGGCCGAGGCCGAGGGCGCGATCACCGACCTGTTCTCGGTGCCCGGCGCCGAAGTGGTGATCGAGGAATTTCTGGAGGGCGAGGAGGCCAGCCTCTTCGTCCTGACCGATGGCGAGGCTTTGCTCCCCTTCGGCTCGGCGCAGGATCACAAGCGCGTCGGCGACGGCGATACCGGCCCCAATACCGGCGGCATGGGCGCCTATAGCCCCGCGCGGGTCCTGACGCCCGAACTGGAGCAACAGGCGATCGACCGGATCGTGCGGCCCACCGTCGATACGCTGCGCGCGGAGGGGACGCCCTTTTCGGGCGTGCTCTATGCCGGGCTGATGCTGACCGAGCAGGGGCCCAAGCTGATCGAATATAATGCCCGTTTCGGCGATCCAGAGTGCCAGGTGCTGATGCTGCGCTTCCAGGGCGATCTGCTGGCGGTGATGCTGGCGGTGGCCGAAGGGCGGCTGGCCGAGCTGCCCGCGCCAGCCTTCTCGGCCGATCCCGCGCTGACCGTGGTGATGGCGGCGTCCGGCTATCCCGGCACGCCCAAGGCGGGCGGCGCGATCGAGGCGATCGACGCGGCCGAGGCGACCGGCGCATTGGTGTTTCAGGCGGGCACGAAGATGGACGGCGAGCAGCTGGTCGCGAGCGGCGGCCGCGTACTTGCCGTCACCGCCAGCGCCCCTACGGTCGGCGAGGCGCAGGCCGCCGCATACCGCGCGGTCGATGCGATCCGCTTCCCCGATGGCTTTTGCCGCCGTGACATCGGCTGGCGCGAGGTCGCGCGCGAAGCCGACGCTACGGGAACCGGGCAGTAACTCCGTCGATTGGGGCCCGACAGTTACGGGCGATCACGGGCAAGGGACAATAGGGTGAAGCGATGAACGATACGACGGCCGCACCGGCGACAAGCCTGATCCCCGATGGCGTGGCGGCGATCACGACCATCCATTTCGTCCTGATCGCCATCGTGGCGATCGCCGCGATCGCGATGATCGTGATCGGCATCGGCCTGAAGCGCCGCCGCACCCATGCCGCCCGGCGGGTGGAGGAGAATGCGCAGGAAGCCGGGATGGCGGTGCGCGAACCCGATGCGGCACCAATCGGCGAGGCGGCGCTGACCGAACCCAAGCCAGCACCCGCCCCGACTCCCGCGCCGAGCCCGGCCCCGACGCCCGTCCCGGCCCCCGTGATGCCGACACCCACGGCGCCCGAGGCGCCGGTCGTCACCGACGAGCCCCTGAACGACGAACCCGTCGCCGCCGCTGCACCGATGACCGCCAGCCCGGCGGCCGAAGCCTCGGCCGCGCCGGTCGATACCGCCCGGCCGGAAGACCAGCCGATCACGCTGCTCAAGGGCCTGGGGCCCAAGCTGACCCAAAAGCTGGCCGAGCATGGCATCACCACGGTCGGTGACCTGGCGGGGTTGAGCGACGCGCAAGCCCAGGCGCTGGATGCGCAGCTCGGGGCCTTTTCGGGCCGCATGGCGCGCGACCGCTGGCTGGAACAGGCGCGGCTCCTGGCGGCGGGGGACCGTGCTGGGTTCGAGGCGGTGTTCGGGCGGCTCTGAGGGAACGCCCGGTCCGCTGGCCGGTTGACGCGGCATGACGACGCTCGATCCCCGAACCACCGCGCTGATCCTGATCGACCTGCAACGGGGTATCCTGCCCTATGCCGGTGGCCCACGCTCGGGCGAAGAGGTGGTCGCGACGGCCAAGACACTGGCCGACCGCTTCCGCGCAAGCGGCGCGCCGGTGGTGCTGGTCCATGTCGGCTTCACGCCGGAGACGATGCCCAGCCAGACTGTCGACCGCCCCAGCCTGCCGGCCGAGGGCACGCCGCCCGCATTCAGCGAACTGGTCCCCGACCTGCGCCAGCCGGGCGATATCGTCGTGCTGAAACATCATTGGGGCGCCTTCACCGGAACCGACATGGACCTGCAACTGCGCCGGCGCGGTGTACGCACCGTGGTGATCGCGGGCATCTCGACCAATATGGGCGTCGAATCGACCGCGCGTTCGGCCTGGGAGTTGTCCTACGACGTGGTCATCGCCGAGGACGCCTGCGCCTCGCGCTCGACCGAGCTGCACGCCTTTGCGATCGAACACATCTTCCCGCTGTTTTCGCGGGTCGTGGCGTCGGGGGATATCGAACTGCCGGCTTGAGTTTACTCACCGCGCCATTCCAGGATCGATAGACATGCCTGCGCGCCCTTCCCTCTCCCCTGGAAAGGGGAGAGGGTTAGCGGAGCTAGCCAGCTCGCTGGCTAGCGTAGCTTGGGTGAGGGGTTGAGCGAGCCGAACGGCTCGCGCGCCCGCAAACGCGGGCGCTTCACCCCTCACCCAGCTTCGACTTGGCCTTTGCTTTCGCAAAGACCAAGTCTGCGCAACCCTCTTCCCTCTATGAGGGGCGAGGGAGGGAAAAGTGTATGCCTCAATATCGCTCGGCCCTATCCTCGCTCCCATCACGATGAAGTCGAGGGCGGCGTGGAGTTCCTATTCGAAGTCCTGATCCAATACGGTGGCGAACTTCTACTACAATTGCTGTTTGAAACGGCGGCCGAAGCGGGCTTGCACAGCATGGCCGAAACGTTCCAGCGGCCCAAAAATCCGCTGATCGCCACCATCGGATTCGCCTTTTGGGGCCTGGTCGCTGGCGGGATCAGCCTGTTGCTATTACCGCATTCGCCCATCGCCGATCCGCAATGGAGGCGCATCAATCTGATCGTCACGCCGATCGTCGCGGCTGGCGCCATGGCCGTGATTGGCTATGTCCGGCGGCGCAAGGGAAGCCGCCTCGTCCGGCTCGACCGGTTTGGCTATGCCTATGTCTTCGCACTCGTCATGGCGCTGGTCCGGTATCGCTGGGCGGGATAACGCTCCCGCCTCGGCCTCAAGCCTCGCTGACCAACAGCTTGTCGATCCGCCGCCCGTCGAGGTCGACCACCTCGAAGCGCCAGCCCTGTTCGACGAAGCTCTCGCCCTCGCCCGGCAGGTGGCGGAACACCGCCAGCGCGAGCCCTGCGACGGTCGCGTAGTCGCGGTCGTCCGGCAGGTCGATGCCCAGCCGATCGGCCAGCGCGTCCGCCGCCATGGTGCCCGCCACCAGCAGCGAGCCGTCGTCGCGCTCGACGACCGAGGGCGCCTCGCCGGGATCGGCGTCGGAGGCGAATTCGCCCGCGATCGCGGCCAGCAGGTCGGCCGGGGTCACGATCCCCTCGAAATGGCCATATTCGTCATGGATCAGCGCCATCGGCACCTCGGCCTGGCGCAGCGCCAGCAACACGTCCATCGCGTCGATCCGGTCGATCACGACGGGGGCCTTGCGCATCAGATGCTTCAGGTCGAGCGGCTCGCCCCGGAACAGCGCCATGGCGATGTCGCGCGCCTGAACTACGCCGACCACCGCATCGATCGAGCCCTCCCCCACCGGCAGGCGGGTGCGCGGGCTTTCCAGCAGCTTGGCGCGGATCGCTTCGTCGTCCAGCGTGCAGTCGAGCCAGTCGATCTCGGTGCGCGGCGTCATCACCTCGCGCACCGGCCGGTCGGCCAGCCGCACGACGCCCGAGATGATCGAGCGTTCATGCTCCTCGATCACGCCCGACTTCGACGCCTCGGCGACGATCAGGTGCAGTTCCTCGGCCGTCACCTGATCCTCATTGTCGCGGTTCAGGCCGAGCAGCTTGAAGATCACGCCGCTGGTCGAATCGAGCACCCAGACGATGGGCGCCGTGCCGATCGCCAGCCAGCGCATCGGCACCGCGACGAACGCCGCGATCGGCTCGGGCTTGCGCAGCGCGAATTGCTTGGGCACCAGTTCGCCCAGGATCAGCGAGGCATAGGTGGTCAGGCCTATGACCAGCGCGAAGCCGAGCGTCGCGGCGGTCGAGGACGAGACGCCCAGCGCCTCCAGCCGCGCCGCCGTCGGCGTGCCCAAGCTGGCGCCCGAATAGGCCCCCGCGATGATGCCGGTCAGGGTGATGCCGATCTGGACGGTCGACAGGAACTTGCCGGGATCGGCGGCGAGGGTCAGCGCGGCCTGCGCGCCCTTGCGCCCGCTGCGCGCCATCGCCTCCAGCCGGGCCCGCCGGGACGACACGATCGCCAGCTCGCTCATCGCGAACGCCCCGTTCAACGCGACGAGCGCGAGGATGATGAGGACGTCGATCCACGGAAAGGGGGGCAGCGTTGCCATCGTTGTGCGGTGCTCATAGCGGGGCGGGAGGGCCTTCGACAACTCCCGTCGTCATCTTCCGTTCAGATCGCTTGCGGAACAAGCGCCATCGGGTTCGCGTTTCGGGGTGTGAGACGCGACAATTTAACAAGGGTTATGTCCATGACGATGTCCGCCAAGTTCCTCGCCGCCGCCGCGCTATCCGCGCTGGTCGCCACCTCGGCCTGCACCACCGATCCCGAAACCGGGCAGCAGCGCCTGTCCAAGGCGGCGATCGGCGGCATCGGCGGCGCGGTCGGCGGCTATCTGCTGGGCGACCTGGTCGGCGGACGGCATGACCGGACCGAGAAGATCCTGGGCGCGGGCATTGGCGGCCTCGCGGGGGCTGGCATCGGCGCGTATATGGACAAGCAGGAGCGCGACCTGCGCGCACGCACCGCGGGCACCGATGTGCAGGTGGTCCGCCAGGGCGACGACCTGTTGCTGAACCTGCCCTCGGGCATCACCTTCGCCTATAATTCGGCGACGGTGCAGCCGCAGTTCCGCCAGACGCTGGATCAGGTCGCCGACATCCTGTCGCAGTATAAGCAGACCTATATCGACGTGTATGGCCACACCGATTCGACCGGCAGCGACGCGTATAACCAGCGCCTGTCCGAACAGCGCGCGGTGTCGGTGGCCGACTATCTGGCCTCGCGCGGGGTGCAGCCCGCCCGCATCGGCACCCGCGGCTTCGGCAAGACCCAGCCGATCGCCTCGAACGACACCGAGGAAGGCCGCGCCGCCAACCGCCGCGTCGAGATCAAGATCGTGCCGATCCGCGAGGGCGACCTGCGCTGATCATAGTATCGAGCAAGGCTATCCTGACCTTCCCTCTCCCAATGGAGAGGGAGGGTCGTTGCCTCCCCCCTTGCCACTGAATCAGTCCGTCACGGGCTCCGCGCGGTATTTGCTATGGGGCAGCACCGCCGCGAAGACCGGCTCCATGCAGGGCCGGACCTCCTCGACTTTCTGCACCTTTGCCGCGCAGTCCAGCATCCCCGCACAGATATAGTCGTCGAGCTGCGCATCACCGCTGCGCCGCTTGAAGATGCAGCGACGGATGCCGGTCTTGCGGTCGGTCTTGGTCATGATCCGCAACGCCTTTAATCGCCGTCCGGTGACGACGACATCGTCCGACGCGGGCGGAGCTGGCGTCGCCTGCACCGGCACCATTGCGGCGAGCAACAGTGCCAGCATCACCGTCCCAGCGTCCGAACCAGTCGAATCCCCAGATTGTCGATCCCGGGATTCTGCTCGGAAAACCATTGGTGGTGGCTGTAATGCTCCCAGGCCAGTTCCGCTGCCCAGCGCCGGTTCAACCGCACGCCGATCGACGCATTGGGGTTGAGCTGGAAACGCGATCCGAACGCGGTCCGGTTGCGATAGATGTCATAGCGCCGCCACGCCTCCGCATCGGAAATGCCGGGCGCGAATGGATCGGGGGTATAGCGATAGCCGTCATGGACGGTCAGGCCGATACCGATCTGACCATAGACCCGGTCGTGGAACGCATGTTGACGCCACTCCGCCCCGATACTGAAAAAGCTGGTCCGCCCGGCGGTGTTGACCTGCGCCTTGGCCGCGATCCGGGGCTTCAGCGCCCAGCGGATCGGCAGCGGCGCGGTGCGATAGGCGAGCTGGACGTCGACCGTGCCATCCTCTTCCATCCCCTCATAGAACATTCCAGGCGGCGGATCGGGAAAGACCAGCCGGCTGCCCAGCGGGTGGAAATTCGAACCATGCTCGAACACTCCGACCGCCACTTCCGAATCCGTCCAGCGCGATCGCCCCGCTCCGGTCGGCGCACTATCCTGCGCCATCGCCGATGCGGAGACGAACGCCATCGCCACGCCAAGCGCGTGTTTCTTCCATCCCATGATCCCACCCCTGACAGAACCGGCCGTCGCATGGCCGATGATTATCGCGTATGATGGCAAGAAATTTCTGTCAAACAGAAAGAAAATGGTGAAAGACGAATATTCTCTGCCGCCTCGTAAGTCGTTGATCTGTCGATGGACGGGTACGATCTTCCTGTTGTGCGCCGCAGCGCTGGGCATCGGCACATTGTTGTCGGGCGTCTTTCCGGGACCGAAATCGCATTGCGGCGAATCGGGATGCACATGGTCGCTGCGCCCCTCGATGCTGCTGGAGGAAGAGGCGATGAAGGCTGTTCAGGCCTCCCCCGCCACCGAGCGTCGGTTCGACGCCTATGCGGCCCGGCCGCTGGTCCGCGCCGGGATCGCGGGCGTGACCGCGCTGGACGATGGACCGTTCGCGTTGATCCTGCTCTGCGTCGGCCTGGCCCTGCGCCGCCTGGGGGGCAAAGATGGCGAGCCGCTGGCGGCGGCGCTGCCGTGGCTGCGGCGGGCGGCGCTCATGGCGGTGATCTGGGCGATCGGGCGGCCGGTGTCGGACAGCCTGATGGTCATGCTATTGTCGCCGGGCACACCCGAGGGCGGGCAATGGGCGATCACCATCGACCTGCTCGACATCGGCAGCGCGCTGATGCTGGGCATCGCCGCCTTCGCCACCGTCTGGGCAATCGAGGCGGGGCTGAAGGCGCAGCGCGATCTGGACCGGTTCGTCTGATGCCGGTGATCGTCCATCTCGACGTGATGCTGGCCAGGCGAAAGGTCCGCTCGAAGGAATTGGCCGAGGCGATCGGCATCACCGAATCGAACCTGTCGCTGCTGAAATCGGGCAAGGTGAAGGGCGTGCGTTTCGCGACGCTGGCGGCAATCTGCCGCTATCTGGAGTGCGAGCCGGGCGACCTGCTCGGCTATGAGCCCTCGGACGACGATCTGCACCCGGACGCCGACTGAGCCCCCTATCGCCGGGCCGCAAAGAAATCCCGGAGCAGAGTCGCCGCCTCGCCTTCGCCGATGCCGGTATAGACCTCCGGCCGGTGGTGGCAGGTCGGTTGCGCGAAGAAGCGGGGGCCGTGTTCCACCGCGCCGCCCTTCGGGTCGCTCGCGCCGTAATAGAGCCGGGCGATGCGGGCATGGGCGATGGCGCCCGCGCACATGGCGCAGGGCTCCAGCGTGACCCACAGGTCGCAATCCTCCAGCCGGTCGCGCCCCAGCACGGACGCGGCGGCGCGAATCGCCTGGATTTCGGCATGGGCGGTGGGGTCGTGCAGGCGGCGCGGCGCGTTGGCGCCGGTGGCGATGATGGCCCCGCCCTGCACGATCACCGCACCGACCGGCACCTCGCCCCCCCGCCCTGCTTCGGCAGCGGCATCGAGCGCGGCGCGCATGGGGGCGGGGAGCGGGAACATCGCCCCTCCCTGCCCCGCGTCGCCAGCGGGGGCAAGAGGGACGGATCGGGGCGTTTACTGGGCGTTGTCGGCGGGCTTCTCGACCGTCACCGTCGGCACCTCGACCGTCTTCTGCGTCGTGCCGACCGACACTTTGGGTCCTTCGGCGCGGAAGGCCGGGGCCTGGACCACGGCGGCGCGGGTCTGGTCGATATTGATCCAGCCCATCGCCATGGCGCCCGCCGCCAGCAGAAGGACGATGCCGAGTAGGACGAGAAAGGCGCGCATGGCTCTGGCTCCCAAAGGTTCGTTGCCGTAACAACGCCGCAGGCGGGAGCCGGGTTGCACGTCCCGGAACCGGCCCGAACCGGGAATCGGTTGACGCAGGCGCCAGTACGGGTTATCCGCGCGGCCTTTCCGGGCATTGCCTGAAACCAGGATAACGATCATGTCGCGCATTTGCGAGCTGACCGGCAAGGGCCGGCAGGTGGGTAACAACGTTTCCCACGCCAACAACAAGACCAAGCGCACGTTCCTGCCGAACCTGCAGAACGTCACGCTGATTTCCGATTCGCTGGAGAAGAGCGTGCGTCTGCGCGTCTCGACCCACGGCCTGCGTTCGGTCGAGCACAATGGCGGCCTCGACAACTGGCTGGTCAAGACCTCGGACGACCAGCTGTCGCTGCGCGTGCGTCGCCTGAAGCGCGACGTCGTGAAGAAGCTGGCCGCCGCCAAGACCGAAGCCGCCGCCGCGTAATCACGCGAAGGTCGGTTGACGGGTTGAAGCCCGCCGCTCCCCGGAGTGGCGGGTTTTCGTCGTTGGGGCTTATCGCGTGGCCTTTGACTTCGCTCAGGCCGAGCGGGGTTCAGTACAACGCTCCGTTCAGCCTGAGCGAAGTCGAAGGCCACGCCCCACCCACGCGAATCACCGGTCCAGCCGGAACTTCAGCAGATAGCTGTGCTGCAGCCACATCTGGTTGTCGTCGGACACCAGCCACAGGATCGTCGCCCCGGCTTCCCGGGTGATCGCGACCCCTTCGAAATTGTCGTGGATCAGCGGCGAGTCCAGCTCGGCGAGCAACCGTCCCCGCGCCACGCGACCGGGGGCGACCTCGGCCGCGGGGACCAGCATGATCCGATTCGAGAAATGATAGGGCAGGCGGAATCGCCGCTCGACCACGATCAGCGACCCGTCGGGCAGCGCGGCGATGTCGGCGACGTCGTGATCGGGTGACGTCCGATAGGCGAAATGCCGGGGTCGCATCCGCAGCGGATCGCCCGCAAAGATCAGGCCCTGGCGGCTGTCCTGCCGCGACTCCGCGCTGCCGCGCCACCGTGCGCGCGACACCATCGCCTGTTCCGAGACGGTGACGAACCGACCGTCCGGCAACCGCGCAAGCGATTCGGGTCCGCCATTGACCGGCCATTCCTTCATGGCGGGGGGCGCGACATGCCCCTCGACCCGCGCGAAGTCGGGCGCATAGCGCCAGATCTGGTTATAGCTTTCGAAGCCGACCCAGATATGCCCGGTCCAGGGATCGACCGCCATCGATTCGCTATCACGATCGGACTTGAGCCACCCCGTGCCGGGACCCGCGGGCAGATTGTCGAAGCGAAGGCCATGCGGCCGCCAGTCCGCGTCCATGGCGAAGCGGATGAGCGTCCCACCATCGCTCAGCAGGGTAAACCGATCCCCCGCGACCGACAGCGACGAATAGCCGCCAAAGGCCGGGTCGCTGCTGGTCAGCGCGATCCCGCCGAGATAGGTGAGCGCCCCGACCCGGCGGCGCGCCGGATCATGCGGGTCAAGCGGCACCGCCCGCACCTCCATCCGCGCCGGCCCATCGAACAGCGCCAGCCGTTCGCGCCCCGCCCATCCCGGCACAAGCGCCAGCATCAGCAGCGATAACAGAAGGACGCGACGCATGGCGCCCTCATAGGCGCTGCGGCGCAACACGACAGCCTTATTCGCGGGCGAGGGCCTTGGCCCGGGTTCCGGATTCGGACAGGAAGGCAGCATGACGCGCCGCCTGTCCCGGACCGCCCTGCTGGTGGCGGATTATGACGAAGCCATCGCCTTCTTCGTCGACATGCTGGGCTTCGTGCTGTGCGAGGATACGCGTCTGCCGGAGGACAAGCGATGGGTGGTCGTGGCGCCCGACGCCACGTCCTCGGGGCTGCTGCTGGCGCGCGCGATCGACGGGCGACAGGTTGATGCGATCGGCAACCAGAGCGGCGGCCGGGTCTTCCTGTTCCTCGAAACCGATGACTTCGCCCGCGATCACCGGCTCTACACAGAGCGCGGCGTACGCTTCGTCGAACCGCCGCGCCACGAACCCTATGGCATCGTCGCGGTGTTCGAGGATCTGTACGGCAATCGCTGGGACCTGATCCAGCCCCGCACCTGAACGGCGGATAACCGCGACATTCAGGAAAGGCTCAATCCGAATCGCGCAGAAGCGGGTCAACGACGACGGACGGGACCGTCGATCGCGATGAATTCGGGAGTGAGACCATGATGAAGACCCTGACCCTGGCGACCACGGCCCTGGCGATGCTCGGCGGCGCCGTCCTGCCCGCCAGCGCGGCCGATGCGCATCGCTATCGCCGGGCCTATCATTCCGATCGCTATTACCGGGGCTATTCGGACGGCGCACGCGCCGAATATCAGGCGAGCAAGTGCCGCCGCTCGGGCACGACCGGCACCATCGTCGGCGCGGTGGCGGGCGGCCTGCTGGGCCGGACCATCGACACCGATGGCGACCGCACGCTGGGCACGCTGATCGGCGGCGGCGCGGGTGCGCTGGCCGGCCGCGCGATCGAGCGCTCGGGCCGCCCCGGCTATTGCCGCTAAACACAGTTTGGGCGGACGGGCCTGTATCCTGCCCATCCGCCCCAGTTTTCCTCGCGTAGCGTATCGAGGACGGAACGCCGATCTCCCCCACCGGAGGTCGGCGTTCTTGCTTCATCACCTATTCCTCCCCTGCAAGGGGAGGGGGACCATCCGAAGGATGGTGGAGGGGTGTCCCCCTATCGAGAGCGCGACACCCCTCCGTCAGCGCTGCGCGCTGCCACCTCCCCTGCAAGGGGAGGAAAGCAGGCCCGCCTCAATACATATGCTGGCCGCCGTTGATCGACAGGGTCGAGCCCGTCACGAAGCCCGCCTCGTCCGAGCAGAGGAAGGCGACGCCGCGCGCGATCTCATGTGCCTGGCCCAGGCGGCCGACCGGGATCTTGGCGACGATCTTCTCCAGCACGTCGGCGGGGACCGCGGCGACCATGTCGGTGTCGATATAGCCCGGTGCGATCGCGTTGACGGTCACGCCGAACCGCGCGCCTTCCTGCGCCAGCGCCTTGGTGAAGCCATGGATGCCCGACTTGGCAGCGGCATAGTTGACTTGGCCATATTGACCGGCCTGGCCGTTGATCGAACCGATATTGACGATACGGCCCCATTTCCGGTCGCGCATGCCGGGGAACACCGCCTTGGCCATGTTGAAGCAACCGCCGAGGTTGGTGTCCATGACCTCCTTCCACATCTGGTAGGTCATCTTGAGCAGCGTGCCGTCGCGGGTGATGCCCGCATTGTTGACGACGATGTCGACCGGGCCCAGCTCTTCGGCGACCTGCGCGACGCCCGCCTGGACCGCGTCATAGTCGGCGACGTCCCACTTATACGCCTTGATCCCGGTCCGCTCGGAGAATTCGCGGGCGCGCTCGTCATTGCCCGCATAATTGGCGGCGACGGTCACGCCCGCCTCTTTCAGCGCCAGGCTGATCGCCTCGCCAATACCGCGCGTACCACCCGTCACAATCGCGACCCGTGCCATTCAACCTCTCCCATTTGAGATTGTGGCTTAAAAGGGGCACGCGCCATCCGCAATGGCGAAGACGGCGGGCAACGCAATATTACGCTACGGCAACCAGCCCTGAAGCTCGCGTTCGATCAAACCACGCAACATCGCGATCCCGATCTCCCCGTCATTAAGGCACGGAAGATAGGCGAAATGGGTGCCGCCCGCGCCCTCGAAACTCTCGCGCCCGCGGATCGCCAGTTCCTCCAGCGTCTCGATGCAGTCCGCCGAGAAACCGGGCGCCAGGATCGCCACCTTGTGGATGCCGCGCCCCGGCAGCGCCTCCAGCACGGTGTCGGTGGCGGGCTCCAGCCACTTGGCGCGGCCGAATCGCGACTGGAACGCGACGAGCAGCTCGCGGCCCGCCAGCGTGTCCTTCATCGCCTCGGCCAGCAGCCGCGCGGTCTTGCGGCAATGACAGTGATAGGGATCGCCCAGTTCCAGCGTCCGCTGCGGCATGCCGTGGAAGCTCGCGAGGATCGCCTCGGGCTCGAAATCCAGCGCGGCGAGCTGGGCCTCCAGCTGGGTCTTCAGCGCGTCGATATAGAGCGCATCGTCATAATAAGGCGGCAGGGTGCGGATCGCGGGTTGCCAGCGCATCGTCGCCAGATGCGCGAACGCCTTGTCATTGGCGGTGGCGGTCGTCGCTGCGCAATATTGCGGATAGAGCGGCGCCAGCAGGATACGCTCGCACCCGGCATCCTTCATCGCCTGTATCTGGTCGGCGATGGCGGGGCGACCATAGCGCATTGCCCAGTCGACCATGACGCCGGGCCCGAACGCGTCCTTCAACGCCACTGCCTGCGCCTTGGTGATCGCGGCCAGCGGCGAGCCGTCGTCGCGCCAGACCAGCGAATAGGCATGGGCCGATTTCTTCGGCCGGGTGTTCAGGATGATGCCGCGCAGGATCGGCTGCCACAGCAGCGCGGGGATTTCGATGACGCGGCGATCCGACAGGAATTCGCCCAGATAGCGCTTCACCGACTTCGCGTCGGGGGCGTCGGGGGTGCCCAGGTTCATCAGGAGCACGCCGATCTTGGGGCGCGGGACGGGGGGATGGTCGGGCGGCAGCATCAGGCGGACAACTCCATCGGCAGGCTTCGTATCCGTGGGAAGCCGGGCAGGGTGGCAAGCGCATTGGCGATGGCGGGTGCGACCGGCGGCACCGCCAGCTCGCCCACGCCGCCGGGATCCTCGTCGGATCGGATCAGCTCGACCGTGATGTCGGGCGTATCGGCCAGGCGCGGCAGGTTCAGCGCGCCCAGCCGCGACGGCATGGCCCAGCCGTCCTGGAACCCGACCGCACCGCCGCGCAGGGCCGCGAGCCCGAAGATCAGCCCACCCTCCACCTGCTGGCGCACGATGTCGGGGTTCATCACGCGACCGCAATCGACGGCGGCGACCAGCCGGTCGACGATCGGTCGCCCGGCTTCGTCGCGGTGCGCCTCCGCCATGACCGCGACATAGCTACCGCGAAAGCCGTGCGCCGCGACGCCCTGCCCGCTATTCGCGCCGCCGCCTTCCCAACCGCCGAGCGACGCGGCGGTCGAGAGGCAGCGTGCCAGCCGGGGCGCCTCCCCCAGCATCCGGATCCGCCAGGCCAGCGGATCGACACCCGCTGCGCGGGCGCACTCGTCCAGGAAGGACTCGCCGATGAAGCAATTGGCGACATGCGCTCCGCCCCGGACATGACCGGTCGGGATTGGCAGGTCGGCGACATGGTGATGCAGCGCCAGCGCCGGGATCGCATAGGGCGGCACCGCGCCGCCCATCGCATAGGCATCGCCCTTGCCCTCGCCGCGCAGGTCGAAGCGGACCAGCCCGGCGGGCATGACCCGTTCGGCCAGCGCCCGGCCGGTCGCGGGCGTGGCGATCCGCGCGTGCCAGGCGGTCAGCACCGCCTTGTCGAGACGCGCGGTCATCCGGGCCAGCGCGGGCGCGCGGTAAGCGTCGCGGCGCAGATCCTCAGTGCGCGACCATAGCAGATTGACCGGCCGCTTCAGCGCTGCCGCGATCGTCGCGGCCTGCACCACCGCGTCCGCCTCCAGGCCGATGCCGAAGCCGCCGCCGATCGGCATGGGATGGACGACCACCCGGTCGACCGACATGCCCGCCGCCTTCGCCGCCACGCCACGCGCATTGTCCGGCACCAGGGTCGGCAGCCAGAGTTCGAGGCCATCGTCCCGCCATGCCGCCACCGCCGCGCTCGGCTCGATCGCGGCATGGACGCCGACGCCGACGCGATATTCGGCCTCGACCAGTCCCGATCCTTCGAGCGGGGCGAGGTCGCCGCGGCGGAGGACCGTGCGCCCTTCGTCCTTCAGCGCGGCATCCAGCGCCTGGGCGATGTTCCCGCTGTTCGGCAGCACTCCGGCGGTCGCGGCACGCGGAGCCAGCGCGTCGAGCCCCTTCTGCGCGATCCACCAGCTGGCGGCGGCGACCGCGACCCAGTCGCCGCCCTCGATCACCTCGACCACGCCCGGCACCTTCATCGCCGCCGCGCGGTCGATCCGGATCGCGTGCACTTCGCCCAGCGGCGCGTGGCGGACGGCGACATGGACCATGTCGGGCAGGCGGATATCGGCGGTGAAATTGGCCGAGCCATCGACCTTGGCGGGCGAATCGAGCCGGGCCACGTCCGTCCCCGCCAGCTTGCCCGCCCCGCCGCTGCCCAGCGGCAGGGGTTCGGGCACCGTCTCGCCCGCCGCCGCCTCGGCCAGTTCGGCGAAGCGCAGCCGCCGGTCGCCATGGGTGATGAAGCCGTCCTTGGCCTCGCACTGGCTCCAATCGACGCCCCAGCGCCGGGCGGCGGCCTGCGCCATCAGTGCGCGGGCGGTCGCGGCGGCGGCGCGCGCGGGCCCCTCGAACATGCGCAGCGAACTGGACCCGGCGGTCAGCATCACCCGGTCGCGGCGCAGCCATTCGTCGCGCGCGCCCTGTGGCAGCCGGTCGAACGCGCCCTCGAACAGCGAATCGACCGCGATCGGGTTGGCGTAGAGCGGGCTCAGGGGAGCGGGCTCGACCGCAATCGTCCGCCAGTCCGCGCCCAGTTCGTCGGCGACCACCTGGGCCAGCGCGGTCACGATCCCCTGGCCATGCTCGGCCTGCGGCACCGCGACGGTGACGATGCCGTCCCGCCCGATCTTCAGCCACGCGCCGAACGCCTGCTCGCCCGGCCCGACGGTTAGATTGGGTGCATAGACACGCGGCCACAGGCCCCAGGCGACCAGTAACCCGGCCCCCGCGCCCCCGCCGATAAGGATGTTGCGCCTGCTGAACTCCATCCCGACCGAGCCTTACCGGACACGCACGGGCAGGCAAGTCGGGGGTTTCGCTGTCTCAAAGCGACGCTGTCGATTGTTCGTGCGAAGGCGTGAATCCCTTGGGGCTCGCGCTGTAGCATGGCCTTCGACTTCGCTCAGGCAGAACGGGCGTTTGAAGCGCATCCCAACCTTCGTTCTGCCTGAGCGAAGTCGAAGGCCACGCCCCGCCATCCGCCACAGCCCTCATGGCACCCAACCCATGGTCTTGGTGTTGTCCCACGACCGCTCTATGGAAGCGGACCAGAAAGGGAAACGCGCTTGATCCTCTCCATGCTTGCCGCCGCGAGTGGCCATATCCGGTTCGAGGATCTGGGGCTGCACCCGGACATCTTCTCGATCGGCTTCTTCACGCTGCGCTGGTACAGCCTGGCCTATATCGCGGGCATCCTGTTCGGCTGGTGGTATCTGGGCAAGATGCTCGACCGCCCCGGCGCGCCGATGTCGCGGGCCCATGCCGACGATCTGGTCTTCTATGCGACGCTGGGCATCATCGTTGGCGGGCGGCTGGGCTATGTGATCTTCTACGCGCCCGAGATGTTCCTGCATCCGCTGCGCCTGCTCCAGCTATGGGAAGGCGGGATGAGCTTTCACGGCGGCGCGGTGGGCACCGGGATCGGCGTCATCCTGTTCGCGCGCAAGCACAAGCTCAGCTGGCTGCGTATCCTGGACTATCTGGTCTGCACCGCGCCGGTCGGGCTGTTCCTGGGCCGCCTGGCCAATTTCGTGAACGGCGAGCTGTGGGGCAAGCCGTCCGACGTGCCCTGGGCGATCGTCTTTCCGCGCACCGTGCCCTTCGGCCTGGTCGATCCGGCACGCCACCCCAGCCAGCTCTACGAAGCGGGTCTGGAGGGGCTGGTCCTGTTCGCGCTGATGAGCTTCGCCTTCTGGCGGACCAAGGCACGCTATGATCCGGGCAAGCTGTCGGGCCTGTTCCTGCTCGGCTATGGCATTGCGCGCTTCATCGTCGAGTTCTTCCGCGAACCCGACCAGCAGCTGCGCGCCTTTGCGCAGGTCACGGGTCTGCACATGGGCCAGTGGCTGTGCGTGCCGATGATCCTGGGCGGGCTGTACCTGATGACCTCCGCCAAGGCGCGCCGCGTCCGGGTCGAGCCGATCGCCGGGCCCGACAGCGTTTCCTGATCCCCTTGCGGGCGAGCGTGCCGGGCGGCAGAGCGGGGGCATGACCAACCCGCTGATCCCGCCCGCCGATCACAAGCCCGCGCCCGAGGACGCACTGCCCGAGCGGCTCGCCCGCGCCATCGCGCTCGCCGGGCCGATCCCGGTGGCGCAGTTCATGGCCGCCGCCAATGCGCAGTATTACGGCACCCGCGATCCGCTGGGCGCGGGCGGCGATTTCACCACCAGTCCCGAGATCAGCCAGATGTTCGGCGAGCTGGTCGGCCTGTGGTGCGCCGACCTGTGGCACCGCGCCGGACGGCCCGAGGCGCACTGGGTCGAACTGGGGCCGGGGCGCGGCACGCTGGCCGCCGACGCCAGGCGGGCGATGGCCAAGGCGGGCTTTTCGCCGACCATCCATTTCGTCGAGACCAGCGCCACCCTCCGCATCGCGCAAGGCGAGCGCGTGGCCGATGCGCAGTGGCACGACACGGTCGACACGCTGCCGACCGACCGGCCGCTGATCGTCGTCGCCAACGAGTTCTTCGACGCGCTGCCCATCCGCCAGCTGGTCCGCCGGGGCGATGGCTGGCACGAGCGGCTGGTCGCGGCGCAGGATCTGCTCTTCCTGCCGATCGCCGGGCCACCGGTGCCGGGCGAGATCATCCCCGAGCCGCTGCGCGAGGCGGAAGCCGGTTCGGTCATCGAGGTTTCCCCCGCCAGCGTCGCGGTGATGCGCGCGCTGTCCGCCCGGATCGCCGCGCAGGGCGGGGCCGCGCTGATCGTCGATTATGGCTATGAAGGCCCGGCCATCGCCGACACGCTGCAGGCGGTGCGCGGCCATGCCTATGCCAACCCCTTCGAGCGACCGGGCGAACAGGATCTGAGCGCGCATGTCGATTTCACGACGCTCGCCGCCGCCGCGCAAAGTACGGGCCTCGCCGCCTTCGGCCCCGTTACCCAGCGCGATCTGCTGGGCGCGCTGGGCATCGACCAGCGGACCGCATCGCTCGCCCGCGCCCACCCTGAGCGCGCCGACGCGCTGCTCGCCGACCGCAACCGGTTGATGCAGGATATGGGCACGCTGTTCCGCGCGCTGGCGGTGGCGCGGCCCGACTGGCCGGTGCCTGCGGGATATGGCGAATGATCGTCTATCGCGACGCGAAGGCCGACGACGGTGAGAAGCTGGCCGCGATGGCGAAGGCGGCCTTTACCGAGACCTTCGGCCATCTCTATCCGGCCGCCGACCTGAACGCCTTTCTGGACGAGGCGTTCGGACCGGAGGGCCTGCCCGCCCAGATCGGCGATCCCGCCTTCACCATCCTGGTCGCGACCGAGCATGACGCCATCATCGGCTTCGCCAAGCTCGGCCCGGTCGGCTTTCCGGGCGAATGGCCCGAGGATGCGGTCGAACTCTATCAGCTCTACGTCCTGTCGAGCCATCTGGGCGCCGGGATCGGCCCCGCGCTGATGGACTGGGCGATCGCCACCGCCCGCGCGGGCGGCGCGAGCCAGCTGATCCTCTCGGTCTATGTCGACAATCACCGGGCCAAGGCCTTTTACGCGCGCTATGGCTTTGTCGATGTCGGCCGCTACGACTTTCCCGTCGGCGACACGATCGACGAGGACCGGATCATGAGACTGTCGCTATGACCATCGAAACGCTGCGCACGCCCCTGCTCGACCCCATCGCGCACGGCTTTCTCGGGCGGCGCGGCGGCGTGTCGGCGGGGATTCACGGCGGACTGAATGTCGGGCTGGGCTCGGAGGACGATCGCGATTCGGTCGCGGAGAATCGCCGCCGCGCGCGCGGCGCGGTGCTGCCGGGTGCGCAGCTCGTCACCTGCTACCAGATTCACTCGGCCGAAGCGGTGACGGTGCTCGTCCCGCCCGAGGAGGGCGTGCGCCCGCATGGCGATGCGCTGGTCACGAACCAGCCGGGGTTGCTGCTCGGCATCCTGACCGCCGACTGCGCGCCGGTGCTGTTCGCCGATGCCGAGGCCGGGGTGATCGGCGCCGCCCATGCCGGATGGAAGGGCGCGTTCGGCGGCATCACCGACGCCACGCTGCTCGCCATGGAGGCGCTGGGCGCCCGCCGCGACCGTATCGCCGCCGCGATCGGCCCGTGCATCGCGCGCGCCAGCTACGAGGTCGACGCCGCCTTCCTGCGCCGCTTCGTCGCGCAGGCGCCCGAAAACGAACGATTCTTCGCAGACGGCACCCGGCCCGACCATTATCAGTTCGACCTGGAGGCCTATGTCGCCCATCGCCTCGCCGCCGCCGGGGTCGCCCGCGTTGCCGCGCTGGGCGAGGACACCTATGGGCAGGAGGACCGCTTCTTCAGCTTCCGCCGCGCCACCCATCGCGGCGAACCCTCTTATGGTCGCCAGATTTCGCTGATCGGGCTCCCGCTCTGAACTTCCTCCCCTGCAAGGGGAGGATGATGCTCCCCCTCGCCAAAGCCGTTCGCCACGCTATCCTGGGGACAGAGCCGCCGAGAGAGCGGCCGATCCTGTCCCCGAGGAGATTAGCATGCCGACCGAATCCGATCTGACCGGCGTTCCGCCCCAGATCCCGACGGTGCCCCAGGCCGAGCGCAAGAGCGATGCGACGAGCATCGGCGACCGCAAGCTCAGCCCCGCGACCCTGATGATGGGCTATGGCTTCGACCCCGTCCTGTCCGAAGGGTCGCTGAAGCCGCCGATCTTCCTGACCTCGACCTTCGTCTTCCCCAATGCGGCGGCGGGTAAGCGCCATTTTGAGGGCGTGACCGGCAAGCGCCCCGGCGGCGCCGATGGCCTGGTCTATTCGCGCTTCAACGGCCCCAACCAGGAAATCCTGGAGGACCGCCTGGCCATCTGGGACGAGGCGGAGGATGCGCTGACCTTCTCCAGCGGCATGGCGGCGATCGCCACCCTGTTCCTGTCGATGGTCCAGCCGGGCGACGTGATCGTCCATTCCGGCCCGCTCTATGCCGCGACCGAGACGCTGATCGGCCGCATCCTGGGCCGGTTCGGGGTCAAGTGGCTCGACTTCCCCGCCGGCGCCACCCGCGAAGAGATCGACGCGGTGCTGGCCAAGGCGGCGACGACCGGCCGGGTCGCACTGATCTATCTCGAAAGCCCCGCCAACCCGACCAATGCGCTGGTCGATATAGAGGCGGTGGCGGCGGCGCGCGACGCGGCCTTTGCCGATGCGGCCGAAAAGCCGCCCATCGCGATCGACAACACCTTCCTCGGCCCGCTCTGGCAGCGCCCCCTGAAGCATGGTGCCGACCTGGTCGTCTATTCGCTGACCAAATATGCGGGCGGCCATTCGGACCTGGTCGCGGGCGGCGTGCTGGGGTCGAAGGCGCATATCGCCACCATCCGCTCGATGCGGAACACCATCGGCACCATCTGCGACCCCAATACGGCGTGGATGCTGCTCCGCTCGCTGGAGACGCTGGAACTGCGCATGAGCCGCGCCGGGGAAAACGCCGCCAAGGTCTGCGCTTACTTGCGCGATCATCCCAAGGTCGAACGGGTCGGCTATCTCGGCTTCCTGGCGGACACGCCGGGGATGGAGCGCCAGGCCGATATCTATCGCCGCCACTGCACGGGCGGGGGCTCGACCTTCTCGCTGTATCTGAAGGGCGGCGAGGCGGAATCCTTTCGTTTCCTCGACGCCCTGCGCATCGCCAAGCTGGCGGTCAGCCTGGGCGGGACCGAGACGCTGGCCAGCCATCCCGCCGCGATGACGCATCTGTCGGTGCCCGATGCGCGCAAGCAGGCGCTCGGCATCACCGACAATCTGGTCCGCATCTCGATCGGTGTCGAGGATGCGGGCGACCTGATCGCCGATTGCGAACAGGCGCTAGCCGCGATCTGACCGAGTGCAGCAGGGGGACGGCGAGCCGTCCCCCTCACACCGCCGCGAGCGCAGTATAGAGCCGCGCGGTCAGCCGCCCCAGCGTCGCGCGGAACAGGGATGGATCTGCCAGCGCGCGCGACAGGGTGATCGCGCCCTGAATCCCGCTGACCACATCCTGCGCCAGCGTGGTCGCATGTTCGCCGTTCACCCCGCCCCGCTCCAGCGCATCCGCCAGCGCCGCGATCCAGCGCTGGAAATAGCCCGCAATCGCCGGCCCGAACGGATCGCGCGTCGCGCCCAGCCCCCAGGCACCGAACAGGCAGGCCTGTTGCCCGGAGCGGAAATAGCGGTCGACCGCGACCATCATCGCGTCGATGCCCGCGCGCGGGTCGTCCGCTTGGGCAAATGGCGCGAACACCGCCTGCTCGAACCAGCCATGGATATCGGCCAGCACCGCCTCGGCCATCTCGCGCTTTCCGCCGGGGAAGAAGTGATAGAGGCTGCCCCGCCCCAGCCCGGTCGCCGCGCCGATCAGCGACAGGCTCGCCCCGGCATAGCCATGGTCGCGAAACACCTCGGCCAGTCCGGGCAGCGCATCCGCCCGCTCTGCGATCAGTCGTGCCATGAGGGATCATGTCCGGGACATAGCGGCAATGGCAGGATCGTCAGCGTGCTTCTCCTTCCGGGCGACCAGACCCTATGATTCTGTGACGAACGGTACAGAGCCTGGCGGCGTCCAACAAGCGTGTCTGGCCATCCCGCGGATGGGATGTCGCCCCCACGGCGCGCCAAGGTCAATACAATTCAGTGTTATTACAATATCTTATAACCTTGAACTTGCTTTAAGATAATTTTTCCCGTTAGCCGCTACAGTGTCGCGAACCGAGGTGGCCATTTGTTGGACGACATGACTCTCGATACGGCATTGAAGAGACGTGGCGTCTCGCTCGACCCGCGTGGCGAGCTGGAACAAGGCTATGACGAATATGTGGTGCCGACCGCCCGGCGCCAGATCGTCTTCATCCTGGTCACGATCATCCTGCTGAGCGTTGCTGGTTTGCTGGCCGATGCGCATGACAACATCCTGTCCGGAACGCTGCACTGGAAGATCGCCTGCCAGGTCATGATACCGGCGGTGGCGCTGTGGATGGTACACCAGCGGTGGTTGGCCCCACGGTATTTGTGGATCGCCGGTGCCGCGCCGTTGACGCTGGACATCACATGCCTGACCCTGCTCGCGATACTGTTCCCGCCTCAGTTCAGCGATCGTTTCGTGATGTCGGCCGGGCTGGCCATGATCGCCGCCAATCTGGTCCTGCCGATCCGGTTTCGCGTCGCCGTGCCGATGACGCTTTTGAACATCGCCCTATATGTCGGCGTCCCGCTCGCCCTGGACGGGCGGTCGCATGTCCTGTCCTATTGGGGCTTCCTGCTATTCGCCAGCGCCGCGGCGTGCCTCGCCACCGCCGTCGCCTTTCATCGCGAGCGGGTGCAAAGGAAAGCCTTTCTTCTGCACCTGGCCAATGAGCGCCACACCAGGGAACTGATGACCCTGGTCAGCGAACTGAGCCAAATCTCCTATCGCGACCCGCTGACCGGGGCCGGCAATCGGCGCAGTTTCGACATGCGCTTCTCCGCCATGTGGCGCACGGCGGCGCTGCGGGGCGAGGCGATCGCGCTCATCATGATCGATGTGGATTATTTCAAGCTGTTCAACGACGCCGTCGGCCATGCGGCGGGTGACGAGTGCCTGAGGGCAGTGGCCGGGGCGATCGCCGCGGGGGCGGGATGCCCGATCGAGATGGTGTCACGCTATGGTGGCGAGGAGTTCGCGCTGATCGTCCCATCCACCGGGGGAACGACCGCCGAGTCGATTCGCGCCAGCGTCAAGGCGCTGCAACTGCCGCATCCGGGCCGGCCACCGGGAAACGTCGTCACGGTCAGTGTCGGCAAGGCGTTCACCTATCCCGGCCGTACGGCCTCGCATCAGGAAGCGTTGATCCGCGCGGCGGACGAGGCGCTCTATACCGCCAAGCGGCTCGGGCGGGATCGCGTCGCGATCGAGGAACAGGGCCTGATGACGGTCGCGTAACCGATACGCGCTGGTGCCGCGGCAATTTCGGCAGTTACCGGCCGACAGGCGCAGGACCGCGCGCTGGTACACCCATTTCCGCTACGCTCGGATCGCGCACTGCCCGGGTCCACGCGCTGTTGTAACGATGCTTGTACGTCGGCGCCGGATGGCCGTGATTCGGGTTGGGGGCGTGGCCGCTGCCATGCCCAGGTCAGTCCGGGCGTCCCGCATCCCCCAGGCCAGCACGCCGCCCAAAACGAAAAGGCCCGGCGTCGCATCGCTGCAACGCCGGGCCCTGTCGCCCGAAAAGGGAGGCTTATTCAGCCGAGGGGGATCAGCCCTCGTTCTGCAGGTTGACGGCCGCGTACTTGCCGCGACGATCGACCTCGATCTCGAACTGCAGGCGATCGCCCTCGTTCAGCGAGCCCATGCCGGCGCGCTCGACGGCCGAGATGTGCACGAACGCGTCGGGCTGGCCGTCGTCGCGCTGAATGAAGCCGAAGCCCTTCATCGCGTTGAAGAACTTGACCGTGCCGGTCGCCTTCTCGCCGGTCAGCTGACGCTGCGGGGCACCGCCGAAACCGCCGGCCGCACCGCTGCGGGGACCGCGATCACGGTCGCCGCCGAAGCCGCCTTCACGCGGTTCGCGGGGCGCGCGATCCTGGACCGGAAGCGGCTCGCCTTCGATCTTCAGCTCGGTGGCCGAGATGCGGCCGCCGCGATCGACGAGGGTGAAGCCGAGCGGCTGGCCTTCCGCCAGACCGGTCAGGCCGGCCTGCTCGACCGCCGAGATGTGCACGAACACGTCTTCGCCGCCGTCATCGCGCACGACGAAGCCGAAACCCTTCTGCGCGTTGAAGAACTTTACGACGCCGGTGCCCTCGCCAACGACCTGGGGAGGCATGCCGCCGCCGCCACGACCGCCGCCGAAGCCGCCACCGCCGAAGCGATCACCGCCGCCGAAGCCGCCACCAAAGCCGCCTTCATCGCCGCCGCCGAAATTGTCCCGCTTGTCGCGACCACGCGTGCCGCGATTGCCTCGGCTACCTCTATCGAAACCCATAAGCCCTGTTCGTCTTCCCGGTTCGCCCGCAAATGCTATCTTCAAGAACCGTGCGCCGGACGAAGAGCGCGGGTCTTTCGGCGCCAAACCTTTTGCGCCTGATTGGGGGTCATAACGCAGATACGCAGCCATCGCGAACGAAATCGTGCGAACGGCTCTCGCTTTGCCGCGAACGAAGCAGATTGCGTCGGAATTGTGGCCGAAACTCCACAAGTTTTCGCGGAAAGCGGCGAATCACCCCTCCCCCTTTCGCGCGATCCCGGTTGAGGCTTCGCCCCCCGGCCGCTAGGGCAGGCGGATGACCGTTCATCTGCATGAAGAAGACATTCCCGCCGATCTGTTCGCGCCCGGCGCGTCGATCGCCGTCGATACCGAGACGATGGGCCTGATCACGCCGCGCGACCGGCTGTGCGTCGTCCAGCTTTCGGACGGCGGCCCGGACGAGCATCTGGTGCGCTTTTCGCCCGAAAGCGACTATGCCGCGCCGAACCTGCGGGCATTGCTCGCCGATCCGGCCCGGCTGAAGCTCTATCATTTCGGGCGCTTCGACATCGCCGCGATCCGCCATTATCTGGGCGTCGTCGCCGCCCCCGTCTATTGCACCAAGATCGCCTCGCGGCTGGTGCGGACCTATACCGACCGCCACGGCCTGAAGGAGCTGGTCCGCGAACTGCTCGGCGTCGAGCTGTCCAAGGCGCAGCAGTCGTCCGACTGGGGTGCGCCCGACCTGTCCGATGCGCAGCGCGAATATGCCGCGTCCGACGTGCGCTACCTGCACCGCATGAAGGTCGAGCTCGACAAGCGGCTGGAGCGTGAAGGCCGGATGGAACTGGCGCAGGCCTGTTTCGATTTCCTGCCGGCGCGCGCCGAGCTGGACCTCGCCGGCTGGCCCGAGGTCGATATCTTCGCCCACGCCTGATTCGGTCCGCCCAGGGAGCCTGCATGTCCGAGATCGCCGACCGCGCCCGTACCCAGCGTCAGCGCTGGGCCGCGCCCGGCAGCCGCCACGACCGATTCGTGCGGGTGGCGCGCTGGATGCTGCCCAGCGCGATCGGCGTGCTGTCGGCGTTCCTGGTAATGGCGCCGATCTATTCGTCGAGCGAGGTGTCCTTCGTCCTCGACAAGAAGAAGGTCGAGGTCGCCAAGGAGCGGCTGAAGATCCAGGCGGCGCAGTATCGCGGCGTCGACGACAAGGGGCAGCCCTTCGTGCTCGACGCAGGCTCCGCGATCCAGCGCAGCTCGGCCGAGCCGGTGGTGCAATTGAACAAGCTGGCCGCCGCGATCCGGCTGTCGGACGGCCCCGCCACGGTCAGCGCCGATTCGGGCCGCTACGACATGCGCACCGAACAGGTGAAGCTGGACGGGCCGCTCGATTTCAAGTCGGCGGGCGGATACGACCTCCAGACCCAGAATGCGACGATCGACCTGCAGCAGCGGACGATGGTGTCGGGCGGCGCGGTGACGGGCCGCGTGCCGCAGGGGACGTTCAGCGCGAACCGGATGCGGGCGGACCTGGAAAACCGCACCGTCCGGCTGGAAGGCAACGCACGCTTGCGCATCGTGCCGTAAAGCACGAAATAGCCGCCCATGCACAAGCTCCTCGCCGCTGCGGCTCCGGCCCTTCTCGTCCTGGCAGTGTCCGCCACCGCGCAGGGCAAGCATGACAGCCGTGCGCCCGTCGATTTCGGCGCGGACGTCATCGAATTGCAGGACAAGCAGAATCGCGGCGTCCTGTCCGGCAATGTCTCGCTGCGCCAGGCGGAGATGACGCTGACCGCCGCGCGCGTCGTCATCATCTATACCGGCCAGGTGATCGGCGGAAAGCCGCAGGTCTCGCGGTTCGAGGCGTCGGGCAATGTCGTCGTGAAGCGGCCCAACCAGACCGCGCGCGCCAATTACGGCATCTACGACCTCAACCGCCGGGTCATCACGATGCTGGGCAACGTCACCCTGACCCAGGACGGCAACACGGTGAATGGCGGCCGCCTGACCATCAACCTCGACACCGGCCGCGCGGTGATCGACGGATCGTCGGTGGCGGGCGGGGCGTCGTCGGGGAATGGCGGTGCGGTCGCGCGCGCGCCGTCGGGCCGGGTCACGGGCACCTTCTCGGTCCCCGATCGCAACTGAGGCGTGACGCGGGCGGTAAGTGCGCGCTAACGTCCCGTGATGTAAGGCCATCAGGTAAGGAAAGAACGGGCCGATGGACATGGAAACCCCGATTCGCGAGGCCGGTCAGCGCACCGGCCACCGCACCGCGCCCGTGTCGGAGCCGCCGGTCGCCAACGGCCTGCAGGTCGTCTCGATTGCCAAAAGCTATGACAAGCGCACCGTCCTGACCGACGTGTCGGTCTCGGTCGGGCGCGGCGAGGTGATCGGGCTGCTGGGGCCGAACGGCGCGGGCAAGACGACCTGCTTCTATTCGGTCATGGGTCTGGTGAAGCCCGATTCGGGCCGCATCATGCTGGACGGCGAGGATATCACCGGCCTGCCCATGTATCGCCGCGCGATCCTGGGCCTGGGCTATCTGCCGCAGGAAACCTCGATCTTCCGGGGCCTGTCGATCGAGAAGAACATCCTGACCGTGCTGGAGCTGGCCGAGCCGGACCCGGCCGAGCGCGCGCGCAAGCTGGACAAGCTGCTGGAGGAATTCGGCCTGACCCGCCTGCGTGCCGCGCCCGCCATGGCCCTGTCGGGCGGCGAGCGGCGCCGCGCAGAGATCGCCCGCGCGCTGGCCGCCGACCCGTCGATCATGCTGCTCGACGAACCGTTCGCGGGCATCGACCCGATCTCGATCGCCGACATCCGCGACCTGGTGAAGGACCTGAAGCGGCGCGACATCGGTGTCCTCATCACCGACCATAATGTCCGCGAGACGCTGGACATCGTCGACCGCGCCTACATCATCTATGACGGGCGCGTGCTGTTCACCGGATCGCCGGAGGAACTGGTCGCCGACGCCAATGTCCGCCGCCTCTATCTGGGCGAGGGCTTTTCGCTCTGATCTGATGAGAAGTGCGCCCCGATCCGCTCCGTTCCGCTTCATCGCCCTTACCGGGCGATGGGCACGGGGCGTCGGACGGGCAGCGGTAATATGAGTCTCGCGCCGCGTCTCGACATCCGCCAGTCGCAGTCGCTGGTCATGACGCCGCAGCTTCAGCAGGCGATCAAGCTGCTGACGCTGTCCAATCTGGAGGTCGAGGCGTTCATCGCCGAAGAGGTCGAGAAGAACCCCCTGCTCGACGCGACGGCGGTGCGCGAGGTGGCGACGCCGGAGCGGCCCGAGCGCGAGGCGCCGGCGGGCGCGGACGAGCTGGTGACGGGCACCGCCCCGGCGGAGGATCGCGGGCTCGACCTGGACTATGCGACCGAGAGCCATCAGCAGGACAGCGTCGCCGATGGCGGCACCGGGCCCGATGGCGGCCTGTCGCTGAACGGGACGGGAAGCGGCGGTGGCCTGGGCGGCGAAGACGGCCCCGACTGGGATTCGCTGCCCGGCGATGCGCCCAATCTGGCCGAGCATCTGGGCGAGCAGGTCGCCTTGATCCTGTCCGGCGTCGAGCTGACCGTTGCGGCGCACATCATCGACCAGCTGGACGAGGCGGGCTATCTGACCGTGCCGCTGGGCGAGATCGCCGAGCGGCTGGGCGTCCCGATCGCCCGGGTCGAGTCGGTGCTGTCGGTGGTCCAGAGCCTCGACCCCACCGGCGTCGGCGCCCGCGATCTGGCCGAATGCCTGGCGCTCCAGGCCAAAGAGGCCGACCGCTACGATCCCTGCATGGCCAAGCTGATCGCCAATCTCGACCTGCTGGCGCGCGGCGACCTGGTCCGGCTGAAGCGCCTGTGCGGCGTGGATGACGAGGACATGGCCGACATGATCCGCGAGCTGCGCGGCTATGATCCCAAGCCCGGCTGTCGCTATGGCGGCGAGCCTGCCCAGGCCGTCATCCCCGACCTGTTCGTTACGCGGACCAAGGCGGGCTGGGGAATCGAGCTCAATACCGCCACCCTGCCCCGCGTGCTGGTCAACCGCCGTTATTATCAGGAGCTGCGCCTCGGTCCCCAGGACAAGGGGTCCAAGGCGTGGCTGGCCGATTGCCTGGCCAGCGCCAACTGGCTGATGAAGGCCCTCGACCAGCGCCAGCGCACGATCATCCGCGTCGCGACCGAGATCGTGAAGGTGCAGGACGCGTTCTTCCTCCACGGCATCGCGCATCTGAAACCGCTGACCCTGGCGCGAGTCGCCGAGGCGATCGGGATGCACGAATCGACCGTCAGCCGGGTCACGAGCAACAAATATCTGAGCTGCGCGCGCGGGCTGTTCGAGCTGAAATTCTTCTTCACCAGCGGCATCGCGGCAGCCGACGGCGGCGATGCCGTATCGGCCGAGGCGGTGAAGAGCGCGATCAAGGCGCTGATCGCCAATGAGGGCACCAAGATCCTGTCCGACGACACGCTGGTCGAGCTGCTCCAGGCCAAGGGCTTCGACATCGCCAGGCGTACGGTCGCCAAATATCGCGAGGCGATGGGGATCGGCAGCTCGGTCCAGCGGCGTCGCGCGCGCACCTTGAACGGCTGATCGACCGCATGGGTTGAACCGGCCCTCAGGTGTATTATATTACAAATACACATTGGGAGCCTGGCCATGGGCAAGAAGAAGCAGAAGAAAAAGCAGAAAAAGGCGGCGCAGGATGCACAGGCCGCGGCGCCCGGCCCCTCCCCCTTGCACCGGATCGGCCAGGTCCTGCTGGATCAGGCGCGCAGTCCGGCGGGGCGGCAGTTGCTGGCCACCGGTCTGATCGTTGCGGCCTCCGCCCTGGCGCGCGATGCCGGTCGGACCAGCGAGCCATCCCCCGCGCCGCCGCCAGGTCCGTCACCCGACCCCGCGGTCGAGCCGCCGAAAGTGACCGACTCCACCAGGCCTGGCCCGTCCGAGGCCGCAGCCTGGGCCGGAATGGCGCTGTCGGCGCTGAATCATTTTATCCATCGCGATCCGCCCGCCGAGCGGAAATAACGCGTGGGGGGCACTACGGGGGGAGCGAAGTGTCGCTCAACCCCCGGCACCGACGCGCGGGTGCCGGTCTTCCCGGCGGCTTCCACTCCTGCTTGTCTTTATATTTGGTGCGCGGCGATCATTTCAGCCTAGGCCGATCCGCGCCCGACGCAAGCCAAAAAAAAGGCCGGTCCGAAGACCAGCCATGAAAGTTTTTAGGAGAGGATGCCTGAAAGGCCCGTTCCTTCTGGCCGAATCCGACGATTAGCACAACTGCAACCTAATCAATTTTTCTTGCATTTTTTGCAATCGTAGACCGGGGCGTCGTCCCCTGGTTCGGCATCGCGCGTGACGAACCCGTCATCATCCGCCCGGACGAGCGCAATATCCGTGCTGTATTGAAACCTTAGCCGGATCGCGAATGTCGCCGCACGGCGATGATCATCCGTTTCCGGATCGCTTCCTGAAATTCTGCGACAGGTTGCGACAAGTAAATCGGATCCGTTTTTTGATAGATTTTGATTAGGATCCCAACTCAATGGTTGACCTCACGCGATTGACGGTTAGGTCAAGGTCAAAATAACAGGAGCGTATCATGGCCGACGACCCTATCGATGTGAATGCCGTAGAACTGGCAACCGAACTGACCATTGCGTGGTTGGGCAATCCCAATACCCGCACCTCGTCGGAAGAGGTTCCGGCTTTCCTCCACAAGATGCATGAGACCGTGTCTTCGCTGCTGGGCTCTGCACCGCAGGCCGCGGACGTCGAGGCGCCGACCGAATATGTTCCGGCCGTCTCGGTGCGCAAGTCGCTGGCGTCGAAGGATCATATCGTGTCGATGATCGACGGCAAGCCGTACAAGACGCTGCGCCGCCATCTGGCCACCCATGGCCTGACGCCGGAAGAATATCGCGAGCGCTATGGCCTGAAGCCCGACTATCCGATGGTCGCCGAAAGCTATTCGGAAAGCCGTCGCGCGATGGCGAAGAAGATCGGCCTGGGCCGCAAGCCCGGTCCGCGCAACGCCGCCGGCGCTGCCGCTACTCCGGGCCGCAAGCGCAAGGCCGAAGCGACCGCCGACGCCGAATAAGCGCCGCCGCGATCGACTGATCGCACCAAGGCCCGCCCGACCCCCCGCCTCTCTCCCAGAGTGCGCGAGGTCGGGCGGGCCTTGTCGTATCGGCGGCACGGGCGCGGCGCTTGACCGATGGGACATGGCCCAGGAAAACCGGCTATCGCAGACGGACTGCAAAAAGCGGGGGACCACCATGCGCCTGATCGGAATGCTCGACTCACCCTATGTTCGCCGGGTGGCGATATCGCTGCGGCTGCTCGACCTGCCGTTCGCGCATGTCCCGCTCTCCGTCTTTCGCGACTTCGACGCCTTTGCGGCGATCAATCCGGTGGTGAAGGCGCCGACGCTGGTCATGGATGACGGAAGCGTCCTGCTGGACTCGACCCTGATCCTGGACACGCTGGATCGGCTGGCATCACCCGCGCTGCGCCTCACGCCGCAGGACGGGCCGGATTTCGTCCGGTCGCAACGCCTGATCGGGCTTGCCCTCGCCGCCTGCGAGAAGAGCGTCCAGATCGTCTATGAACGCAATTTGCGGCCTGCCGAAAAACAGCACCAGCCCTGGCTCGACCGGGTCGAGGGACAATTGCGGGCCGCTTATGCCCTGTTGGAAACCGAATTCGCCGCGACGCCAGGCTGGCAATTCGGACCGCGCGCCATGCAGGCCGACGTCACGACGTCCGTGAGCTGGCGCTTCACCCAGTTCGTCCTGCCCGATCTGCTATCCGCCGCCGATCATCCCGCGCTGGCCGCGCTGAGCGAGCGGGCCGAAGCAACGGCCGCGTTCCAGGCCTCACCGATCGCCTGATCGCCCGGCGGGCGCACGGGCAGCCGGCGCCGCGCGCCTACTGCCCGAAATGCCCCTTGCGATAGAGCAGGGTGATCGCCACGCGCCGGTTGCGCGGGTCCGACGGATTGTCGGCAATGATCGGTTCGCGGTCGGCGACGCCTTCGATCCGCTCGAAACGCGACTCGGGGATGCCCCCGGCGGCCAGGCGACGGCGAGTCGACTCGGCGCGGCTGGACGACAGCATCCAGTTGTTCATCGCGCGCGGATCGCCGTAACCGACGCCGTCGGTATGACCACGGATCATGATCGTGTTGGGCAGGCCGGCGATCGACTGGGCGATGGTGCCGATCAGCGCCGATGCCTCGGGCTCGAGCGAGGTCGTACCGCTGGCGAACATCGAATAATCGGCATTGTCGACCAGGTCGATGCGCAGGCCGTCCTGGGTCGGGATGAAGCGGATATGCTTGGCCAGACGCTTCAGGTCGGGCGTCATGTCCATCTTCTTCTCGAGCGCCTTTTGCAGCTCGGCGAATTTCTTGCGGTCCACAGCCTCGGCATTGGGATTGCGCAGCGATCCCTTGTCGCCGGTCCCGGCCCGGTCGCCGCCATCGTCCGATATCTTGGGGACGATCAACTGCATCAGGCCGTTGGTGCCGGACATCTTCTGGCCCGCGCCCGGCCCGCCGTTCAGCGCGCCGCCGCCGATCCCGGCGGAATGGGTGTCGAGCAGGGTCGGCGCGAAGTAATCGGCAATGCCCTTGCGCTGTTTCTCGGTGGTGGCGCCCAGCAGCCAGAGCAGCAGGAAGAACGCCATCATCGCGGTCACGAAGTCGGCATAGGCGACCTTCCACGCGCCGCCATGATGCCCGCCATGACCATCGGCGATGATCTTCTTGACGATGATGATCTTGGGCGGCTCGTTCTTGCCGTGCGGTGCGCGCGCCATGGCTTACTTGCCCCGCAGGCCGTCGAACACCTCGGCGAAGCCGGGCTGGTCCTTGTGCTTGATGCCCGAGCGCGCGGCTTCGATCACCAGCGGCTGCGGATGGCCGTGGAGCGAGGCGATGATGATCTGCTTGACGACGTGATAGATGGCGGCGTCGGCGTCGATCACCTGCTTCAGGCGGCCCGCGAACGGGTTCACGATGCCGTATGCGAGCAACACGCCCATGAAGGTGCCGACCAGCGCCGAGCCGATCATGCCGCCCAGCACGCTCGGCGGCTTGTCGATCGAACCCATGGTCTTCACGATGCCGAGCACGGCCGCGACGATGCCGAGCGCGGGGAGCGAGTCGGCGAGGCTCTGGAGCGTGCCCTGCGGTCCCTCGACCTCGTGGTGGTGGGTCTTGATGGCGTTGTCCATGACCTCCTCGACCGCGTGCACGTCGAGCGTGCCCGACGACACGACGACCAGGCGCAGCGTGTCGGCGATCAGGTTGACCAACGTATGGTCGGCGACGAGACGCGGATATTCGGCGAAGACCGAGGAGGACTTCGGGTCCTCGACATGCGGCTCCAGCGCGATCGGCCCCTCGGTGCGCAGCATCTTCATCAGCTTCGAGACGAGGAAGATGACGTCCAGATAGTCCTGCTTCTTGTATTTGGGCCCCTTGAAGATCTTGCCCATGGCGCCGCCCAGCGCCTTCAGCTCGGCACCGCTATTGCCGATGACGAGCGCGCCGACGGCCGCGCCGCCGATGATGAGCATCTCGTGGGGAATCGCCTCGAACACGGGTCCCAGCTGGCCGCCAGTGATGGCGAAGCCGCCGAAGACCATGCCGAGCAGGATGACAAGGCCGATGGCAGGAAACATGGTGAACCGATTCTCCAGCAGGGAGCGGCACAAGGGCCGTCAGATGTCTGGACTAGCGCGATTTGGTCACCATAGGGTTACCGCACCGGAAAGCATGCGGCGAACCGTGACGATTATTTCAGATAATCGAACAGCGACAGGCTGGACAGCTTGGTGAAGCTGGCCTGGGTCGCCTGCAACACGGTCATCGTCTGCTGCAGCTGGGCGATGTTGCTGGCGATGTCGGCATCCGACACAGCGGAGCGCAGCGACGCGCGGTCGGTCGCCGCGGTCGTCATCAGCGTCTGCTGCAGTTCGACCCGGGTCTGGCGCGCGCCGATCGACGCCTGGACCACGCCGACATTGTTGTTGGCCGCGTTCAGCTGGTCGATCGAGTTGCGGATCGTATCGCTGGCGGCGCTGCCGCCGGTGGCCTTCGGCGTCTTGAGCGCGGTGATCAGATTGTTCAGCACGGTGAAGGTGTCGGTGCCGCCCGACTGGAAGATCTGCTGCGCGCCCGCGGTGATCTCGACCGTCTGGTCCCGGTCGATCGGCACGGCCGAGACCTTGGGCTCGGAATAGGTGATGGTGCCGCCGTTCGACTGAACCGGATCGGTGCCGTCGACCGTGCCGAACAGCGGCTGGTTGCGGATGTCGCGGGTATTGCCAAGCTGCACGAGCTGGTCGCGGATCGCCGCCACCTGATCGCCGATCACCGAGCGGTCGTAATCGTTGAGCGTGCCGTTGGCCGCCTTGGTCGCCAGTTCGACCGCATTCTTCAGCTGGTCGCCGATCGACCCGAGCGTCGTGTCGACCTGTTGCAGCACCGACTTGGCCAGCGACAAATTGCTCGTATAGACGGCGGCGTCCGCATCGGCCCGGTCCAGCTGCGCGACCTGCGCGGCGGCGGTGGGATCGTCGGACGGCTTGACGAACCGCTTGCCGGTCGCGTTCTGCGTCATCAGGTCGTTGGCCTTGCTCTGCAAGGCGGACATGCGCCGCAGCGCGCTGTCATACATGGTGGAGGTCGAAACCTGTATCGCCATCACCGAATATCCAAAATGGTTTGAAGGGTTTCGCGCGCGACCTGAATGACGCGACCGGACGCGGAATAAGCCTGTTGGAAGCGCATCAGCGACACCGCCTCATTGTCGAGCGTCACGCCCGTCGCGCTGGACAGGGCCGAATTGGCGCCGTCGAGGATCGAGGTCTGGGCATCGGCGATCGTCTGCTTCTGCTGCAACGTGGAAGCATTGTCGCTGATGATCTGGGTCAGGCGGCCTTCGAACTTGCCGGTATAGCGCGACGCTTCGATCGCCGAGAGATTGTCGGTATTGCGCGGGCCCTTGCCGACCCCCGCCGCCGCGATCTGCGACGGATCGGTCAGCGCGACGGTCATCGCGGCGGAACCGCTCGTCAGGCTGAAGAGAGGCTGGCCGGCGTTGCCGTTGGCATCCTGGCCCTGGGCCTGGATGGTGTTGACCGTCGTGACGAAATCCTGCGCGACGGTGTTGAAGCTGTTGCGCATCGCAGCGATCCGCTCCGCCCCGTCGAGCAACCCGCCGATCGTCCCGCCGGAGGGCACGAAGGCCGAGGACTGCCCCTCGGACATGACCGAGAAGCTGACGCCGCCGCCGGCATCGCGCGAATAGCTGACCGCGCCCAATACGGTGGGAGAGACCAGGACCGGCCCCGCCCGGTCGCCCAGCCGCACGGTGGCGCGGCCCAGCTCGTCGGTGCTGACGCTGACATCGGACAGGCCGCTCATCTGCGACATCAGCTGGTCGCGCTGGTCGGCCAGCTGGGCCGCCGCCGCCGAATTGGGCTGGGTCCGGGTCAGCCCGTCATTGACCGCGGTCAGCGAGGCCGCCAGCGACGACAGCTGGCGCGCCGAGTCGCGCGCCTGGCTGTCGAAATCGGCGTTCATCGAATCGAACGCCTTGTTGGTCGCCGTAAAGGCGAAGGCCGCCGAATTGGCGGCTTCCATCATCGACGTGCGCAGCGCGCCCGATGTCGGGTCGGCGGCCAGGCCGCGCGCGGCGGTGAAGAAACTGGTCAACCGTTCGGACACCTGGTCCCCGGTCATCACGTCCTGGATACGGTTCAGCCAGGTCACGCCCGACTGGGTCCGCTTCAGGTCGGCGGTCGCGCTGCGCACCCCGGCGCTGGCATAGCTGTCGGTCGAACGGGCGATGCCGGTGACGATGACGCCCGATCCGGCGGTCAGCGTGTTGCTGATCCGGCCCGCCACATTGCCGACCTCGGTCAGATTGGTCGTACGACGCGAATAGCCGTCCGTCCCGGTATTGGCGATATTCTCGCCAACCACGTTCAGCGCAGTCTGATATGCGCGTACGCCCGAAGCGCCAATGGAGAGCAGGTCGCTCATACGACTCGGCCTAGATCATCCTTGGTTAAGATCCGGTTTCGATTTGGCCAGGAATGCGGTCACCGCCTTGCCGATGCCCATCGGGGCATGTTCGGCCATGGTCTGGGCCACCTGCTGGTCCTGCATGTCCCGGAACGTGTCGAGAGCCTTGGATTCGAACAGCGTGTCGCCCAGCTTGGTCTGGCGCATCGCCTTCAGCATCATGCCGGTGAAGATCGCCTCGAACTGGGTGCCCGCCTTGTCCAGATTGGCGCCGTTCGCCAGCCGCTTGGTATCGGTGGAGACCGATCCCGCGACGGGGCTGGCGGCGGGTGTAGCAGTGATGCCCTGCGTCACAGGATGATCAACTCCGCTTTGAGCGCACCCGCTTCCTTCAGCGCCTCCAGAATGGCGACCAGGTCGGACGGGGCCGCGCCGATCGCGTTCACCGCCTTGACCACGTCGGCCAGCTTGGGACCAGGGGCCATGATGAACATCGGGCGCTTCTCCTCCTCGACCGAGACACCCGATTTCTGGGTGATGGCGGTCTGGCCGCCGCTCAGCGGACCGGGCTGGCTGACCCGCTGATTCTCGTCGATCTTCACGGTCAGCTTGCCGTGCGTGACGGCCGCCGGGCCGACGCGGACCGCCGAGTTGATGACGACGGTGCCGGTACGGGCATTGACGATGACCTTGGCCGGCGGTTCGGCCGAGGTGACGTCCAGATTCTCGATCTCGGACATCAGGGTCGCGCGGACATCGGCGCCCATCGGCGCGCGGACCGCGACCGACACGGCGTCCATCGCCTGCGCGATGCCCATGCCCAGCCGCGCATTGATCGCCTGGGCGACATTCTGCGCGGTGGTGAAATCGGCTCGCGCCAGGTTGAAGGTCAGCATCGGCGCGGTGTCGAAACCGGTCGCGACCGCGCGTTCGACCGTCGCCCCCTCGGGGATACGACCTGTCGAGGGCACGTTGACCACGATCTTCGACCCGTCCGCACCCTCCGCGCCCAGACCGCCGACCGCCAGATTGCCCTGCGCCATCGCATAGATCTGGCCATCGGCACCCTGGAGCGGGGTGAGGATCAGGCTGCCGCCGCGAAGCGACTTGGCCTTGCCCATCGAGGCGACGGTGATGTCCAGCTTCTGGCCCGGCTTGGCGAAGGGCGGCAGCTCGGCCGTGACCATCACGACGGCGGCGTTCTTCATGCCCGGATTGGCGTTGGGCGGCAGTTGCAGCCCGAAGCGCGACACCACGGCCTTCAGCGACTGGACGGTATATTCCAGATTGTCGTCGCCCGTTCCCGGCAGGCCGACCACGATGCCATAACCCGTCAGCTGGTTGGTACGGATGCCCTGAAACCCGCCCAGGTCCTTGATCCGGTCCGCCGAAGCCGGGGCCGCGATTCCGAAGGTCGCGGCGAAGATGGCGAGAAGCGCGAGCAGGAAACGGAACATCATGTCTCTCATGCCTCAGAAGGGGCTGACGGCCTGGAAGAAACGGCTGAGCCAGCCCTGGCGACTGGCGCGGGCGACGTCGCCCTTGCCGGTATAGGCGATCTGCGCGTCGGCGACGCGGGTCGATTCGACCCGGTTGTCGATGCCGACATCCGCCATACGGACCAGCCCTTTAATTTGGATGAATTCATCGCCGCGGTTCAGCGTCACGCGCTTCTGGCCCTGGACCAGCATGGTGCCGTTGGGAAACACCTGTGCGACGGTCACGCTGATCTCGCCCGACAGCGAGTTGGACTGGTCGGCGGCGCCCGATCCGTTGAAGTTGCGGCTGCCGCTCATGCCGATATCGGTCGACTTCAACAGCGAGCCCAGCGGACCGGTCGTCGGCGGGGCCAGGCCCAGATCGCCCTTCGAGCCGAGCTTGGAATTGGCCGACTTGGACGCCGCCGTGCGCTCGACGAGCACGATGGTCAGCGGGTCGCCGACCCGGCGCGCGCGCCAGCCTTCGTAGAGCGCGGCATAGCCGTCCGACACCTGGAAGATCGACCCCGTTGGCTGGGCCGCAGGCGGTACCGGCATCGCCGCGGGGCGGACGGTGGTGAAGTCCTCGGCGGGCTTCTTCTTGCCGAACAGGCTGGCATGGGCCGGGACCGGCACCAGCGCGGCGGCGACCAGCGTGCCCGCCGCCGCCGACAGCGCCAGCTCGGTCCAATAGGCGAAGCGGATGGTGGGGATGCGGATGGTCATGGTCACAGATTCTGGTTGGCGTATTGGAGCATTTCGTCGGTCGACTTGATCATCTTCGAGTTGACCTCATAGGCGCGCTGGGTCTCGATCATGTCGACCAGCTCCTCGACGACGTTGACGTTCGACCCTTCGAGCATCCCCTGGCGGACCTGGCCGCGCCCCTCGAGCCCGGCGACGCCCATATTGGCGACGCCCGACGCGGCGGTCTCGGTCAGGTAATTGTCGCCCTTGGCCTGCAACCCGGCGGGGTTGGGGAAGCTGGCGATCTGGATCTGGCCGATCTGCGCGGGCGTGGTCTGCCCCGGCAGGGTCGCCGAGACGGTGCCGTCGGGGCCGATCGTCACCTGGGTCGTGCCCTCGGGGATCGTGATGCCCGGCATCACCTGATACCCCTCGGACGTGACCAGCTGCCCTTCGGCCGAGCGCGAGAAATTGCCCGCCCGGGTATAGCCCAGCGTGCCGCCCGGCATCTGCACCTGGAAATAGCCGTCGCCGTCGAGCGCCAGATCCAGGCTGTTGTTGGTCGTCTGCATCGCGCCCTGCGTGGTGATGGTCGCGGTGCCCTGGATACGCACGCCGGTGCCCAGGTTCAGGCCGGTCGCGTACTTGCTCTCGGTCGAGCTGGCGGCACCCGGCGCGGTGACGGTCTGATAGGCCAGCGTCTCGAACGCGGCCCGATCGCGCTTGAACGCGGTGGTGTTCACGTTGGCGAGATTGTTCGAAATGACCCGCATACGCATATCCTGGGCATCGAGCCCGGTGCGCGCGACGTGCATGGCGGCGGAAGACATAAACCCCTAATCCTCAGCTCGGCAGCCGCATCAGCGATGCGCTGTTCTCGTCCATCGACTTGGCCTCTTTCATGAGGTTGGCCTGCACCTCGTAACTGCGCTGGTTCTCGATCATGTCGACCAGCGTCTGGGTCATGTTGACGTTCGACCCCTCCAGCGCGCCGGACTGGACGGTGGCGTCCATGTCCTGCGGCAGGGCGCCCCCGCCCTTCACGCGCAGCAGGTTGTCGAGACCCTTGACCGTCTGCGACCCCCTGGTGTCGGCCAGCTTCAGCCGGTCGATCACCTGGGGCTGGGTGTCCGGCCCCGCGCCCAGCGGCACGATCGACACGGTCCCGTCGGGCGCCACGGTCAGCGAATTATAGGGCGGCACCGTGATCGGCCCGTTCTGGCCGACCAGCGGATAGCCGTCGCCGGTCTGCATCACGCCGGTGGCCGTCACCTCCAGATCGCCACGCCGCGTATAGGCCTCCGACCCGTCGGGCGCCTGCACCGCCAGCCAGGCGGTGCCGGTCGCGATCGCGACATCGAGCGGGTTGCCCGTATGCTGCACGGTGCCCGGCTGACGATCGGCGTCGGTCACTTCCTCGGCGGTCGGCATCCGCGCCTCGAACGCCGCGCCGCCGCCCTTCAGGTCGATGCGGTCGAACACGACGCGGTCGGAGCGAAAGCCGATCGTCGAGGCGTTCGCCATGTTGTTGGCGATCGCGGTCTGCGCCGCCATGTGCGCACGCAGGCCCGTCGCCGCCGTATAGACCAGCTTGTCCATCGCTGCCCCCTGTTACCCCGGCCGCCTAGGATCAGCTGCGCAGGTTGAAGATGGTCTGCGAGATCTGGTTCGACGTATCGAGCGCCTTGGCATTCGCCTGGAAATTGCGCTGCGCCGAGATCAGGTTGACCAGTTCCTCGGTGATGTCGACGTTGGAGCCTTCCAGCGTGCTCGACTTGATCTGGCCGAAGCTGCCTTCATTGGCGCTGCCGAAGCTCGGATTGCCCGACAGGCCCGTCGCCTGCCAATAGCTGTCGCCTTCCTGGCGGAGGCCCGGCATGTTGACGAAGCTGGCGAGCGCGACCTTGCCCAGCTTGGCGGTCTGGCCGTTCGAGAAGGACGCCGTCACCAGGCCGTCGGTCCCCACCGACACGCCCGACAGGATGCCGACCGACTGGCCGTCCTGGCTGCGGGAGGCGACCGAGAAGATCGAACCCGCCACCGAGCTGCCCGCATAGTCCAGCGACAGCGGCTGCGACACGGTGGAGTTGACCGAGGTGAAATTGTCGAAGGCGATCGCGCCCGTGGGCGAGGTCTTGTTGCCGTTCTTGTCGAAGGTCAGCTCGACCGGCGCCGCCGACCCGCCGACGGTCAGCTGCTGGTTGTCGACGAAGCTGTAGACCTGCCAGGTGGTGCTGCCGTCCGCGGGCTGGATCGCATTGCCCGAGGAATCGACCGGCAACGGCTTGCGGACATAATAATTGGTCAGCGTCATGGCGTTGCCAGCCGGATCATAGATCTTGGTCTGGGTGGCGTTGTTGTACGTGCCCATGTTGGTGCGGTTGAACGCCAGGGTCGGCGCCTGGGCGGTGGCCGACAGGTTGATGTCCATCTGCACCTTCTTGGTGGCGACGGGCGTGCCGCTGGTGGCGGGCAGCTGCAGGCTGGTCAGGCCGTCCAGCCCGTTGGCGGTGACGTTGCCGTCGCTGTCGACCGGCAGCACCTGGATCCGGCCGCCACTGGCGTCGGTCACGTAATTCTGCTGGTCGACCTGAAAGGCGCCGTTGCGGGTATATTGCAGCAGGCCCTTGGATCCCGGCGCCTGTACCGCGAAGAAGCCGTCGCCCTGGATCGCCAGGTCGAGCGCGTTGGACGAGCTGTTGTAATTGCCTTCGCCGAACTGCTGGCGATTGGCCTTGACCATCACGCCCGAACCCACCTGCTTGGTCGGATCGGTGGCGAAATTGGCCGCCATCAGGTCGGAGAATTGCGCGTCGCTCTTCTTGAATCCGTTGGTCGACGCATTGGCGATGTTGTGGGAAATCACCGACAGGTCGGTCTGCGAGGCCTGGAGACCGCTCAGCGAAGTATAGAAGGACATGGGCTCTGTACCTTGATGGGGAAAGGGATCAGCCGACCGAGCGGACGGCGGTGAGTTTGACCTGGCCAAGGCCGGCGACGGTCAGGACGGGATCGCCGGTGGTGGGCATCGACACCGACTGGACGGGCGCCCAGACGAGGGGACGGCCCGACACCGCGCTGTAGCCGCTATTGGCGGTCATCGTGACGGTGAAGGGGCCGCTGCCCGCATCCGCGCCGGTGCCGGTCTTGCCGTCCCAGTCGAAGCTGGTGGTCCCGGCCTTCTGAGCGCCCAGCGACAGCGTCTTGAGCGGGCTGCCCTGCGCGTCGGAAATGGTGACGGAGACGTCGGTGGCGTCCTGGTCCAGCTCGACCGCGCCCGCGATGCCGCCGGTCGACCGGCCATAGGCGACCGATCCGGAGGTCAGCACCGTCTTGCCGACATAGCTCATCGCGTCGGCCTTGGTGGTGCCGCCCAGCTTGGCCGAGATCGCCGACAGCGTGGTGTTCATGTCGGAAATGCCCGCCACGCTGGAGAACTGCGCCATCTGGGCGACCATCTGGGTGTTGTCCATCGGCGAGAACGGGTCCTGGTTCTTCAGCTGCGCGGTCAGCAGCTTCAGGAAATCGGCCTGGCCCAGCGTGCCGGACTTCTTGGTCGACGTCGTCGCGGCCGCGCCGCTGGCCGTACCGGAACGCCGGACGCCGATCGCGTCGAGCGTCGAGTCCAAGGTGGTGGATGTGGTCATGATCAGCGGCCCAGCTTGAGGGTATCGAGGATCAGCGACTTGGCCGTCTGCATCACCTCGACATTGTTCTGATAGGTGCGCGCCGTCTCCATCATGTCGACCAGCTCGCGGGTCTCGTCGACGGCGGCTTCGTAGATATTGCCGTCCTTGTCGGCCAAGGGGTTGTTCGGATCGTGGCGCTTGGTCGGGTCTTCCCCGGCGGTCACGATCTTCTCGACATCGACGGTGGACAGGCCGGTCGCGGCGTCGAAGCTGGTGCGGAAGACCGGCTTCATCGTCTTGTACGCGGTATCGGCCGACCCCGCGACGCCCCCGGCATTGGCCAGGTTGGACGCGGTGGTGTTCATCCGGATCAGCTGCGCCGACATGGCGCGACCGGCGACCTGGAAGATGGAAAGGGGATTGCTCGCCATGGCTTATTCGCCCTTCAGCGCACGGGTGATGGTGGAGATGCGGCCGTTCAGGAAGGACAGCGTCGTCTGATACTGGACCGCGTTCTCGGCGAAGGCCGTCTGCTCCTGGTTGAGTTCGACCGTATTGCCGTCGAGCGAGGTCTGGATCGGCACGCGGTATTTCAGCGCCCCCTCGATTCCTTGAGCGCCGATGCCGCCCGCCTGATCCTGGCTGCCTTCGACGGCGGCCAGCGCCGACTTGAAGTCGATGTCGCGCGCCTTGAAGCCGGGGGTGGAGGCGTTGGCGATGTTGGACGCCAGCACGCCCATGCGTTGCGCCCGCACCTCCAGTGCGGCCCCGTGCACCCCGAACAGCGTTTCATTGGCCATCGTCATTCCTCCTTTCCGGCGCGGACGCTCGACATGGAGCATTGCGCCAGCGGGGACACGCAACACCCGTGCCAACTTGGCCGGACACCGGGAAAGACGAGGAGAGGCGGGGTGCCGCCAGGGGCCATCCGGCAAGGGCTTGCCGCCCGGTTGCCGGTGGAGCGGCAATCACCGGCAATCGCACCCGGCAGGGCCAGCGGGGCGAAATCCGCACAAAATCGCGGTTAACGGCCCCTTGCGACGCGAAGACGAAAAATGGCCCGGCTTTTGCAACGCACAGGCCATGAACGGATTGCCACCCCTCTCGCAATTTTTCGACCCCGCCGCGCTCGCGATCGTGCTCGGCGGAACGCTGGTCGCGACGCTGCTCCGGACGCCCTGGCGCGACACGATACGCAGCATCCTGGCGCTGCGCGCGCTGGTCCGGGCGCCCTATTCGGCCGAGCCGCTGCTCGACCAGATCACCCATCTCGCCCGCATCGCGCGGCGCCACGGCGTGGTCCAGCTGGACCGTTCGGTCATCACCGACCCCGACCTGGCCGAGGCGATCGCCGCGATCGTCGATGGCGAGCGGCCCGAGACCGTGACCGCCTGTACCCGCCATGCCCGCCTGGCGCGGGTCGAGCGGCATCTGGCGGTCGTCGACGTCTGGGCCGGCGCTGCCGAGGCCGCCCCCGCCATGGGCATGGTCGGCACGCTGATCGGGCTGGCCGCGATGTTCGCGACGATGAACGATCCGCAGCGGATCGGCGGCGCGATGGCGATCGCGCTGCTCGCCACCCTGTACGGCGCGCTGTTCGCCAACCTGGTCGCGCAGCCGATCGCCACCCGCCTGCGCCGTGCCGCGCGGATCGAGGCGTTCGAGCGGGCGCGGATCGAACAGCCGCTGGCGACGCTGGCCGCGCGCGAGGCGCCCGCCGTCTCGGTCAGCCCGCCGACCCCGCCCCGCCGTCCGCTGGCGACCGTCGCATGAC